>ERZ1026876.373-NODE-373-length-27475-cov-10.347666_pt1 | contig 27475 bp, 28 predicted proteins | sample MGYA00380168_ERZ1026876 | MGnify/ENA primary metagenome ERZ1026876 (study PRJEB33269, sample SAMEA4719804) | human gut metagenome | biome: human-associated habitat; feature: organic feature; material: feces | place: Cameroon | collected 2013-10 ... | reverse complement strand
GTATAATATGATTTTGTACTGGATTCTTTTTTATATTTTAAGAACTCTGGAACGAATAATCATAAGAATAATTAATGAGGAGATTCTATTATGAAGCTTGGTATCGTGGGTCTGCCTAATGTCGGCAAAAGTACCCTTTTTAATTCACTTACTAAGGCAGGAGCAGAGTCAGCTAACTATCCTTTCTGTACAATTGACCCTAATGTCGGTGTTGTTGCAGTTCCGGATGACAGACTTGACAAGCTTGCCGCTTTATATAATTCAGCAAAGATAACACCTGCTGTTATTGAATTCGTAGATATTGCAGGTCTTGTTAAAGGTGCATCTAAGGGTGAAGGTCTTGGAAACCAGTTCCTTGCCAACATCCGTGAGGTTGATGCTATCGTTCATGTTGTAAGATGTTTTGAAGATTCTAACATCGTTCATGTTGATGGTTCTATTGACCCAATAAGAGATATTGAAACTATCAATCTTGAGCTTATATTCTCAGATATTGAAGTATTAGACAGAAGACTCGCTAAGCAGAAGCGTGCTTCTTATAACAATAAAGATATTGCTAAAGAATGTGACCTTCTTGAAAGACTTAAGACTTTCCTTGAAGAAGGTAATTTAGCTAAGAATTTTGAATGTCAGGACGAAGATGAAGAAGCATTTTTAAAGGAATACAACCTTCTTACCGCTAAACCTGTAATCTTTGCAGCTAACGTATCAGAGGACGACCTTGCCAATGATGGTGCTGATAATGAATATGTTGCAAGAGTAAGAGAATACTCTAAGAAGGATAACTGTGAAGTATTCGTTATCTGTGCACAGATTGAACAGGAAATCTCAGAATTAGATGATGATGAGAAGAAGATGTTCCTTGAAGACCTTGGTATAAGTTCTTCAGGTCTTGATAAGCTTATTGCAGCAAGCTACCGTATTCTTGGTCTTATCAGCTACTTAACAGCAGGCGAGACAGAAACCAGAGCATGGACAATCACTAAGGGAACTAAAGCTCCTCAGGCTGCCGGAAAGATTCACAGTGATTTCGAAAGAGGCTTTATTAAAGCAGAAGTTGTTTACTATCAGGATTTGCTTGACTGTGGTTCATATAATGGAGCCAAAGAGAAAGGTCTTGTAAGAATGGAAGGTAAAGAATATGTCGTTAAAGATGGCGATGTAATTCTTTTCAGATTCAATGTATAATATTAATGGGCGTGTGGTTTTACCACGCGCCCATTATTTCTTTAAACTTCTTAACATTATCAGCTACATCTCCAGAAAAGATTGCTGAACCTGCTACTATTACATTAGCACCTGCCTCAAGAATCGATGCAAGATTTCCGGCATTCACTCCACCATCAATCTCAATATCTGTATCAAGTCCTTTAGCATCTAATAAACTTCTTATTTCTTTTACTTTATCAAGTGATTCCGGTATGAACTTCTGTCCCCCGAATCCCGGATTAACGCTCATTACAAGAACCATATCTACCTTATCAAGATAAGGCTCAATTGCTGATACCGGTGTCGGAGGATTAAGTGTTATAGCTGCTTTTACACCACATTCCTTAATCTTTTCTAATGTAGCAACAACATCCTTACACGCTTCAACATGTACTGTAATTATATCAGCTCCTGCCTTAACAAAGTCTTCTATATATCTTATAGGCTCTTCAATCATAAGATGTACATCAAAAACCTTGTCAGTCGCACTTCTTGCAGACTTAATAACTGGCATTCCGAATGAAATACTCTTTACAAAAAGTCCATCCATAACATCTACATGAACATATTCAGCTCCTGCCTTATCAATCGTTTCAAGCTCTTCTCCTAATTTCTTGAAGTCTGCCGATAATATTGATGGTGACAAAATTTTCTTTAAACCACTCATAATTAACAACCTTTCTGTTTGCAAGTACATTTAGTACTTCTTCTTGTTCTTTATTTCTTCAAATATATCTGTATATGACTTATATCTGTCATAATTGATAATTCCATCTTCAACTGCCTGTTTTACCGCACATCCCGGTTCGCTTACATGCATGCAGCCATTGAATCTGCACTTTCCTTCAAATGGTACAAACTCTTCAAAGTAAAATCTTAAATCTTCTTTCTCAACATCCGGAAGATTAAGTGATGTAAATCCTGGAGTATCACATATATATGTTTCCTTACATACATTGTATATCTCGGAATGTCTTGTAGTATGCCTTCCTCGGCCTATCCTGCTTACTTCTCCTGTCTGGCTGACTTCTCCCTGCTCCTCCATGTCCGGTATAAGCAGATTGGTAAGTGTTGATTTGCCAACTCCTGAAGGACCTGCAAGCACTGTAGTCTTTCCTTTCAGCACTTCCATTACCCTGTCAATGCCGATATTATTCTTTGCACTTATGAATATGCACTCACAGCCACAGCCTTCGTATTTCTTCTTTAATTCATTCTTATATTCATCATCCGCCAGTTCTTCCTTATTGAAGCATACAACAGTCGGAACATCCTGATAATTCATCATAAGAATGAATTTATCAAGCAGATTAAAATTAGGTTCTGGCGTCTTTACTGCAAATATAACCATTGCCTGGTCGATATTAGCAGAAGCCGGTCTTATAAGTTCGTTCTTTCTTGGAAGGATATCCACCACATTTCCTTTGAAATTATCCTTATCAATAACCTCTATCTTCACATTATCGCCAACCAGTGGCTTAATGTGGCGGTTTCTGAATATTCCTTTTGCCTTACATTCATAAATACCGCTGGCTTCTACATGTATATAGTAGAAACCAGCGATACCTTTAATTATCTTTCCCTGCATATAAATAATTATACCTGATTAATTCTGTGACTTCTGTTCTGCATTATTTGACTGATTATTCGAATCAGAATTGTTTCCATTCGAATTATTGTTTCCATTCGAATTATTATTCGAACTACCACCCTGATTAGTATTATTATTCTTATCAGAACCCGTTGCCCCTGTTGGCTTTGGCTCTTCCTGTTTATGGCTTACAGTAATTGTAACTGTTGTTCCCTCTGGAACTGAAGTTCCTTCTGAGTAATCGCATGAAACTACATTTCCATATGTTCCGGATGTTGTTGTATATTTCACACTATACTTAAGTCCGTTGCTGTCAATCCACTGCTTTGCTTCTGATTCAGTCTTACCAACAAGATTAGCCATTGTTACATTCTTAATTTCTTTTCCACGGCTTACAGTAATTGTTATAGTAGAGCCCTGTGCAACACTTCCTGAAGGTGATGCCTTGATTACTTTGCCGTTCTCAACTGTACTGCTATACTGATAATCAACATCAACTACGAAACCATCAGCCTCAAGTGTGGTTCTGGCTTCGCTCTCTGCCTTTCCGGTAACGGATGGAACTGTAATATTCTTTACTTCCTTACCGCCACTGACTGTAATAATTATCTGTGTATTTTTAGCAACCTTCTTGCCAGCCGCTGTTCCCTGTGAAATAACTGTTCCTTCAGATACTGTATCAGAATTCTGTACCACTGCACGATATCCAAGTCCAACCTCATTAAGAGCCTTGATAGCATCATCCTTTGTCATTCCTTCTACCTTTGGAACTGTAACTTTATTCTTGTCATCAGCTGATGTACTTGTCTGCTCTATAGAGCTTTCTGTTGTCTGTGTGCTTTCATTATTATTCTTATTAGATTTCGTACTTCCAACAAGTTTAACAATAATGAATATAGTTACTATAAGAATAATAACTGCAATTCCTATACCTATTATCTTCATAATCAGATCCAGCTTATCATTATTCTCATCGTCAATATCAGAATCATCACTATCATCTTCCAGTTCATTCTTAGATTGTTCATCATCTTCTGAATCATCGAGAAAATCATCATCTGATAATACGTCATCTGATAAATTATCACCTTCGTCCTTAACCGGATTATTATTAGCAGGCATTACTTGTGAAGCTGAACCTGATGCCCCATATAAAGGTGCCATAACAACAAAATCTGTATCTGGCATAACAAGTGATTTCTTTAAATCACTAATAAGTTCTGCCGCTGTCTGATATCTTCTGTCAGGCTTTTTCTGCGTAAGCTTAAGTACTATCCTGTCTATGCTGAGTGGTATATCATCAGTAACTGTAGAAGGTGCAGGTATTTCATCCTGAATATGCTGCACTGCAACTGCAACTGTAGAATCCCCATCAAACGGCACTGTACCTGTAAGCATTTCAAATATAGTAATACCAAGTGAGTATAAATCACTCCTTGCGTCAGAATATCCACCTCTTGCCTGTTCAGGTGAAATATAATGGACAGAGCCCATAGTTGATGACGAATTAATTGTACTAGATGAAGCAACCTTGGCAATTCCAAAATCTGTTACCTTGACCTTGCCTTCCTTAGATATAATAATATTCTGTGGCTTGATATCCCTGTGAACAATATTATGCTTATGTGCTGCATCCAGACCATTAGCAACCTGAATTGCAATACTTACAGCTTCTTTAAACGGTATTCTTCCACGCTTTTCAATATACTTCTTAAGTGTGATTCCCTCAACAAGCTCCATAACTATATAATAGATACCATTCTCGTCGCCTACATCATATACATTAACAATATTAGGATGTGTAAATCCAGCAACTGACTGTGCCTCTGCTCTGAATTTAGATACAAATGTCTTGTCTTCACTAAATTCTGACTTCATAACCTTAATAGCCACAAATCTGTTAAGCTTATGGCACTTGGCTTTATAGACATCAGACATTCCGCCTGTACCAATCTGCTCAATTATTTCATATCTGTCTGCTAAAAACATTCCTTTTCTTAACATAAATATTATTCCTTCCACTACAGCTCTACAATTATAACTGAAATATTATCTTTCCCACCATTCTCATTAGCTCTTGCAACCAGTTCTCTCGCTGCTTCTTCTATATCGGCATGTTTCTTCACAATGCTTAAGATATCATTATCCTCAAGCATATTAGTAAGACCATCCGAACACATAAGAATTTTACTATCTGCTTTAAGATCTATAGAGAACATTTCCGGTTCTACCTGTTCTTCTCCTCCTATTGCCCTTGTAATAACATTCTTCTTTGCATGTGTTCTTGCTTCACTCTTGCTTAACTGTCCGGCAAGCACCATCTCTTCTACTAAAGAATGGTCTCGTGTTATCTGGGTAATAGTATCATCTATAACATACAACCTGCTATCACCTACATTAGCAACCCTTAACGCATTATCAAAAATACTTGCAATAACCAGTGTTGTTCCCATTCCATAATATTCTTCTGATTCAGATGCCTTTTCTATCAGCAGAGTATTAACTTCTTTTACCGCCTGATTTATAACCGATATTGCATCGGTCTGATCTGACTCAGAAATAAGTCTTTTAACAGTCTCTACAGTAAACCGCGATGCTGTATCTCCAGCCTTGTGTCCTCCCATTCCGTCTGCAACAATAAAAAGATTAGGCAGACATCCAATACTGTCAACTGATGTATATACATAATCCTGATTAACGGCACGAGTTTTGCCAATATCAGTAACCGCCGTCGCTCTCATCGATATCCTCCATATACTTATTCCTTAACTGTCCACAGGCACCATCAATATCTCTGCCCATTTCCCTTCTAATTGTAACATTTATTCCGTTCTTTTCAAGTTTATTTTTAAATGCGTACACTTCATCCTTACCTGTCTGCTTATAATCACGCTCCTTGATAGGATTAACAGGTATAAGATTAATATGGCAGTTCATCCCCTTAACAAGTTCAATCAGCTGCTTTGCACATTCCATTGAATCATTGACACCTTTAACAAGACTGTATTCAAATGAGATTCTTCTTCCTGTACATTCTATGTAATACCTGCATACATCCATTATCTCCTCAATTGAATATTTATTGGCTATAGGCATCATTGTCTTTCTTAGTTCATCATTAGGAGCATGAAGTGAAATAGCAAGTGTAATCTGTAACTTAAGGTCTGCAAGTTCCTTTAGCTTAGGTACTATTCCACATGAGGATACAGTAATATTTCGCTGGCTTATATTAAGCCCTCTCTCGTCATTGAGAAGTTCTATAAACTTAATAAGATTATCATAGTTATCCATTGGCTCTCCCGAACCCATAACTACAACATTGCTTACTCGCTCACCAGTAAGCTTCTGTATTCTGTATATCTGGTCAAGCATTTCAGATGGTCTTAAATCCCTGACTTTTCCATTAAGTGTAGATGCACAGAAACGGCAGCCCATACAGCATCCGACCTGTGAAGATATACATACTGAATTACCATGATGATATTTCATGAGTACACTTTCAACATAATTACCATCCGTTAATCTGAACAGATATTTTTCTGTTCCGTCAAGCTTTGAATGCTGTACCCTGACAGGCTCAAGACATACATATTCTGATGTTTCCTTTAACTTCTGTCTTAATGCATTGGAAAGGTTGGTACATTCATCAAAACTGTCTGCCAGCTTTTCATGCATCCACTGATATAGCTGCCCAGCCCTGAACTTCTTCTCGCCAAGTCCGGCCATATATGTTACAAGTTCGTCATAATTAAGTGACTTAATATCTGTCATGTCTATTCTCTCCTAAGTTTTGCAACAAAGAACCCATCTGTTCCGCCATTCTTTCCCGGCAGAATCTGTCTGTATTCTATCTTCTTAAAGCCATATTCTTTACATAACCAGTCAGCATTGGCTTCATTCTCTTCTGAATTAATTGTACATGTGCTGTACATCATTATACCGCCCTGCTTAACATATGCCTGTACTACAGAAAGTATGCTCTGCTGCAGCTCTTTTAATGAAACCAGCTTGTCCTCTGTTATATTATATCTGATATCAGGCTTTCTTCCCATAACGCCAAGTCCTGAGCATGGAAGGTCTGCTATAACAACATCTGCCTTCTCTTTCATGGATTCATCCATTACGAGTGCATCTTTTACCTGAACTTCTATATTATTAAGTCCGAGCCTTGATACATTTTCTTCAATAAGCCCTGCCTTATAGTCTGATACATCCCTTGAATATACCTTACCATCAGCGCCAACGCTTATCGCCGCATTAATGCTCTTTCCTCCCGGTGCTGCACACACATCAATTACTGTATCCCCTGCCTTGAATCCTGTCATATACCCTGCTGTCATAGAGCTTATATCCTGTATCTGGTACAGACCATCCCTGAAACTCTTAAGTCCGGCTATATAATCATAGTCCTTAATCTCTAAAGCATATGGTATACCTTCAACATCTGCCACAGATACGCTTTCCTGTGAAAGAATCTTCTTTATCTCTTCAACCGGTGCCTTTGCTGTGTTACATCTTACATAAGTCTTTTTTTCCTGCTTAAAGCCTGCAAGAATTTCCTCGGTTTTATCAATTCCTAGCTGACTATGCCACATTTTAACTATCCATAATGGCATTGAGTATTTTACAGAAAGGTACTGTTCAATATCCTTATTTCTGTCAGGATATGTAGTATTGTCTTTATTTCTTGCAATGTTTCTTAAGACTCCGTTAACAAAGCCCTTAAGCCCTGTGAATCCACGTTTTGTAGCCAGCTTTACAGCCTCATTACACACTGCTGAATCTGGGATATTATCCATATATATTATCTGGTATACAGACATTTCGCATATATTTCTTATTAGTGGTTTCATCTTTCTTACAGGAGTCTTGGAAAACTGGTCTATTATATAGTCAATTTCAATCCTGTTCTCAATTGTTCCAAGAGACAACCTGCTTATAAATGCTCTCTTATTCTTATCAAGATACTGGTACTTTGTCAGTGCATTATTAATGAGAAGGTGTGAAAATTCACCCTTCTCATTGATTTCCATAAGTATATCCAGTACAACTGCCCTTAAATTCACCGAATCAGTCACGGCGTCTTCCTCCAAATAAATAAATCAGTCTTAAAAGCTGTAAAATTGCTGTGGCTGCTGCCGCAACATATGTCATGGCTGCTGCTGAAAGCACCTTTTTTGCCTGTCTGTTCTCATCTCCATACAGAAATCCTTCTGATTCAAGAAGCTGTAATGCTCTTGCCGAAGCATTAAACTCAACCGGTAATGTTACAAGCTGGAAAAGTACTGCCAGACTGAACATAAGAATACCAATATCTATAAGTATATTAGTTGAGCCAAATATAAGTCCAAGTACAATAAGTATCCATGATACCCGTGAACCGACACTGGCTAACGGAAACAACGCTGTCCTGAAACTTAATGGGCCATATCCATAAGCATGCTGTATGGCATGTCCTGTTTCATGGGCTGCAACTCCGATAGCAGCAACAGATGTTGAATTATACACAGAATCTGACAGGTTAAGTGTCTTATTTCTTGGATTATAATTATCTGTCAGGCTTCCTGATACTCTCTGAATAGATACATCGTATATTCCCTGGCTTCTTAAAAGCTGCTCTGCGACCATTGCGCCTGTCATTCCTTTTGAAGATGACACTTTGGAATACTTGTTAAATGTGCTTTTTACCTTCACCTGTGCTATCAGTGCAATAACGCATGATATTATTATCAGAATGTACATTGGATCATAGTAATATCCATATCCATAATAACCATATAAAGCTACCATAATACCTCTTTTCTGAACCATTTAAGATTCTGCTTATTCTCCTAACATTACACCTGCTTCTAACTGGTTGCCTCTTAAGAACGAACCGCTGTCCATTCTCTTCTTACCTTCTAACTGAACCTCATTAACAACTAAATACCCCTGTCCACAGGCTATTGTAAATGTGTTCTTTCCTACCGTAACAACCTGTCCTGGCTTAACTTCTTCTGTCTGTACTTCACTGATATTATCTGCAACATCTGCATCCCATATCTTTAACATTTTACCGTCTATATAAGTAAATGCACTAGGCCATGGATTAAGTCCTCTTATAAGTCTTTCAAGTTCAGCTGCACTCTTATTAAAATCCATCTTACCGAATGACTTATGAAGCATTTTTACATAAGTGCTTTCTGAATCATCCTGCTTAACAGGAGTAATAGTTCCAGCTTCAAGTCCCTCAAGTGTCTTAACCAAAAGATGCGCACCGACATCGCTTAATCTGTCAAAAAGGCTTCCACCTGTCTCTTTAGCAGCAAGCTTCACCTTCTCAACCATCAGGATGTCACCTGTATCAAGACCTTCATCCATCTTCATTGTTGTAACACCTGAATACTCACATCCATCAATAACTGCCCACTGGATTGGCGATGCACCTCTGTACTTAGGAAGAAGTGATGCATGAACATTGATGCAGCCGAATCTTGGCATGTTAATAATACTTGCCGGCAGTAACTGTCCAAATGCAACAACAACAATTACATCTGCATTATATGTTCTTAATTCTTCTACAAATGCTTCATCTCTTGCTCTCTCCGGCTGTAACACTGTGATTCCGTGTGCCACAGCTTCCTCCTTAACCGGTGAGAAAACAAGTGACTTACTTCTTCCCTTTGGCTTATCAGGCTGTGTAACAACTGCTGCCACATCATGTCCTGCTTCGATTATTGCTTTAAGTGTCCCTACAGCAAAATCGGGTGTACCCATAAATACTACTCGCATTCTGTTCCCCTTTTCATTAATTATTCTTCTTCAATGTCATCTGTAGAAAGAAGCTCTCCTTCTACCTTATCAACATACATTATACCATCAAGATGGTCAATCTCATGAAGAAGGCATCTTGCAAGAAGCTCCTCTCCTTCAACTATAATCTCTTCCATGTTCTCATTAAGAGCCTTAACCTTGGCATAATTAGGTCTTGTAACCTCACCTGTCTTTCCAGGTACACTTAGGCATCCTTCAAGCCCTGTCTGACTTCCGCTTGTCTCTAATACAACAGGATTGATAAGAACAATAGGATCATCTCCACAGTCAATAACAACAAGTCTCTTTCTGATTCCAACCTGAGGTGCTGCAAGACCTACACCGTTAGCCTCATACATTGTATCAAACATATCATCAATAAGCTCTTCAATTCTTGGTGTCATCTCTGTAATCTCTTTTGCCTTGGCTCTTAGTATATCATCTCCAAGTGTTCTAATATTTCTTATTGCCATATATTCCTCCTCGCAATCATCCATTAATATCGTATTGTACATTAATATTCTTAAAAGCCTGATTTCCAACAATATTAACATCAAGCTTTTCATGTATACTGTTAAGAACTTCCCTGTCTTTATGTTTTACATAGATTATCTTACTATACACATCTTTAATCTTATATATAGGTGCATCTGCCGGACCTATACACATAAGTCCTTTGTACTTACAGTTGTTATCCACAAATGCTTTAACCCACGCTGCACTCTTTGTCAATAACATCTCATCTGGTGAAGATAACATAATCTTCATAAGATTATCCGCTGGCGGATATCCACACAGCTTTCTGTAAGCAATTTCCTGCTCATAGAAAGCATTATAATCCTGATTAGCCGCACTAACAATACTAAAATGCTCCGGCGTATAAGTCTGTATAACTACATTACCGCTTTTTTCTGCTCTTCCTGCCCTTCCTTCCGCCTGTGTAAGAAGCTGGAAGGTCCTCTCAGATGCCCTGTAATCACTGGAATAAAGTGACATGTCTGCCGCAAGCACTCCCATAAGCGTTACATTTGGAAAGTCATGTCCTTTAACAATCATCTGAGTTCCAATAAGAATATCCGCATTACCATTGGCGAATTCCGACAGAATCTTTTCATGTCCATCCTTGCCTCTTGTAGTGTCCATATCCATTCTTAGCACTCTCGCCTGTGGAAATGTTTTCTTAACCTGCGCTTCAACACCTTCTGTTCCTGCCCTGAAGCCCGAAACATATCTTGAACCGCATGAAGGACATACAGTTATCTTAGGTGTTGTATATCCGCAGTAATGGCACATAAGCCTTCCATCAGCATGCTCCGTAAGTGAAACATCACAGTGCGGGCATTTCATAACCTTTCCGCATGAACGGCATGATATAAAGCCAGCCACGCCTCTCTTATTAAGGAAAAGCATTATCTGCTCATGCTTTGCAAGTCTGTCACTCATCAGTTCTCTTAACCTGTTGCTGAATATCGTCCTGTTTCCAAGCCTTAATTCTTCTCTCAGATCAACAATATCAACTGATGGAAGCTCTCCGCTTCCTGCGCGGCTGTCAAGTTTAATAAGCTCTATATGTCCATTCATTGCCGCATAGTAGCTTTCCATTGAAGGAGTCGCAGAACCAAGTATAACTGAAGCACCTGCTTCCTTTGCAATATGGCATGCAACCTCTCTTGCATGGTATCTTGGAACAGTCTCTGACTTGTAAGCTCCTTCATGCTCTTCATCTATTATTATAATTCCTATATTTGAAAACGGTGTGAACAACGCTGAACGCGGTCCAATCATTACACTTATATCACCTCTCTGTGCCCGCAGAAACTGGTCATACCGCTCTCCCTTTGACATACGGGAATTCATAATAGATACCTTATCCCCGAATCTGTGGTAAAACCTCTGCACAGTCTGAAATGTAAGTGCAATCTCCGGTATAAGCACAATTGCCTGTCTTCCATGATTAAGGACATGCTCAATTGTCTCAAGATACACCTCAGTCTTTCCGCTTCCTGTAACACCATGAAGCAGATATGTCTTATAATCCCCCTTATCATAGTCAGCTATTATTGTATCCACAGCGTTTTTCTGCTGTTCATTAAGTTCGATACGTTTTCTTTCTCCAGTAACATTTCTTACAGGATTCCTATACATATCTTCTGACCTGACTTCGGCAATCCCCATATCTTCAAATGCTTTTACCGTCTGTGCCGTGATATTAAGCTTGGATTTAATAATGCTTTCATCTATTACAGGTTCCTTAATCAGTGCCTCTAACAGTCTGTATCTTGCTTTTGCATTTTTCTTTGCAAATACATCAAGATACTTCTGCGCCTGTGCCGTGTCAATAATAAGATTAACCGAGTGTTTTTCCTTCTGTTTAACCTTATCTTTTACAGGAATAACCGTCTTAATTGCCTGATTCATGGTACAGCCATAATTGTGCTTCAGCCAAGCCGCAAGCTTTAACATTCTGCTTACTGCAGTGACCTTTCCCTCTGTAATTCCTGTAATATATTTTATTTTTTCAACAGGATATGCCGCCTTGTCTCCCAAACCTACAACATACCCTGTTATCTGCCTGTTTCCTGCTCCAAAAGGAATATCAACAGACATTCCAAGTTCAATTACATCTGCCAATTCATCCGGGACTGCATACTGGAATGTCTTATCAAGCTGTTCATGTGAAATGTCTATTATTACATCTGCGTACATTATTTACCCTTTAATTCTTCAAGCACCTCTTTGATAAGCACCCTCTCATCCATAGGATACTTCACACCCTTAATCTCCTGATAATCCTCATGGCCTTTACCCGCAAGCACAATAATATCACCCGGTTCGCCATGTTCTATCGCATACTTAATAGCTTCTTTTCTGTCTGTAATATCAACATGCTTTCCTGTTGTCTTTGCAATACCAGTCTTTATATCTTCTATAATCGCCTCCGGCTCTTCAAATCTTGGGTTATCTGATGTGATAATGGTAAGGTCAGCCAGCTTTCCTGAAACCTCTCCCATCTCATATCTTCTTTCTTTGGAGCGGTTACCACCACATCCAAACAGGCATACAAGTCTGTGAGGATGATATTCTTTAAGTGTTGTAAGAATACTCTCTAAAGCCATTGCATTATGCGCATAGTCTATCATTAATGTGAAATCATCCGAAACCTTTACAAGTTCAATTCTTCCTTTAACCTTAACGTGCTTAAGAGTTTCCTTAAGTGCCTCTTCGTCAACATCGAAATGCCTTGTAATTGCGATTGCACATAATGAATTGTATACAGAAAACTTACCCGGAAGATTAAGTTCAACCTTCATATTAACAAGTCCTGTACAGTCATATGTAAGACCGATTTTACCCGGTTCATGTAAAAGTTCAATATTTTCAGCCTTAATATCAGCATTAACCCCGATACCATAGCTTTCAACCTTACATATCGCTCCCTTAAGGATATCCTTGGTATGCTTATCATCTGCATTAACGATACCAACCTTGCACTGCTTGAATAACTTAGCCTTACAGTTAAGGTAATCCTCAAATGACTCATGCTCATTAGGTCCGATATGGTCAGGCTCAAGATTAGTGAATACGCCTATGTCAAACATAATACCTGCTGTTCTGTCGAGCTTAAGTCCCTGCGAAGACACCTCCATGACAACTGCCTTACAGCCAGCGTCCACCATCTTGGCAAATGACTGGTGAATCTCAATTGATTCAGGTGTTGTATTATGTGCCGGAATTGCCTCGTCTCCTATAATAGTCTCAATTGTTCCAATAAGTCCCGTCTTAATGCCACATGCTTCAAGAACATTTTTAACCATATAAGTAGTCGTTGTCTTTCCCTTAGTTCCTGTTATTCCTATTGTAAACAGCTTCTTATCAGGATTGCCATATATTGCTGCCGACATAAGTGCAAGCGCAAGCCTTGTGTTATCCGTGCTAACAACTGCTGCCTTGCAATCCTTGGCTTCGTACTCGCCATCAAGAACAACAATTACAGATGCCTTATCCTTAATCTGGTCAATATATTTATGTCCATCACTCACAGCACCCTTAATGCATACAAATGCATATCCATTCTGCATCTTTCTTGAATCAGATGTAATTCCTGTCACATCTGCATCTGTATTTCCGCATACAACACTATACCTGAAGTCTGTAACTTCATTTTCTGAACATATTTTTAATATTTCTGAAAGCTTCATACATTAGTCTCCTTATTTTATAGTATATATTACTTACATTACTGCTGCTTTAGAAGTGTTTCAAACTCTTCCATTGTCATCTCGACCTTTCTTGGCTTGGTTCCAAGCTCCGGTCCTACTACCTTTGCATCAGCAAGCTGGTCCATAATTCGTCCTGCCCTGTTAAAACCTATCTTAAAATGTCTCTGCAGACTTCCTATTGAGCCTTTTTCATTCTCAATAACAAATCTTCCTGCATCAGCAAAAAGTGAATCTCTCTCATCATCGCCTTTACTGCTGCCAGGCATGCTCTCCTGACTTACTGTAGCCTGTGCAATACTCTCATCATAAGATACTTCCTCTGCATTCTCCTTAAGGAAAGATACAACATTTTCAACCTCTTCATCAGATACGAATGCGCCCTGAACACGCAGCGGCTTTGGAAGATTAGATGGGAAGTAGAGCATATCTCCCTTTCCAAGCAGCTTCTCAGCACCATTCATATCAATGATAACTCTTGAATCAATTCCCGAAGATACTGCAAATGCTATCTTAGACGGAATATTTGCCTTGATAAGTCCTGTTACTACATTAACAGAAGGTCTCTGCGTTGCTATAACCATATGTATTCCGGCCGCTCTAGCAAGCTGAGCCAGACGGCATATTGCATCTTCGACCTCACCCGGTGCAACCATCATAAGGTCAGCAAGCTCATCTATGATAATAACAATCTGTGGAAGCTTCTCCATTGGAGGGTCTATGCCTTCCTTGTTCTTCTTGACAACAACATCATTATATCCCTTGATGTTACGAACCTGCATAGCAGCAAACTTCTTATATCTGTCTGTCATCTCATTAACAGCCCAGTTAAGCGCTCCCGCAGCCTTCTTAGGGTCAGTTACTACAGGTAACAGCAAATGTGGTATTCCATTATATACACTTAACTCAACAACCTTCGGGTCAACCATTATAAGTCTTACATCCTCCGGCTTTGCCTTATAAAGAATACTCATAATAATTGTGTTGATACATACCGATTTACCTGAACCTGTTGCTCCGGCAATAAGCATATGAGGCATCTTCGCAATATCTGCAATAATAGTCTTTCCTGCAATATCCTTACCAACTCCGAATGATATTGCTGACTGGCTTTCCTTAAATTCCTTAGACTCAACCAGTTCCCTGAAATATACACTTCCAGCTTCCTTATTAGGAACTTCAATACCTATAGCTGCCTTACCTGGAATTGGTGCTTCAATTCTTATATCAGCGGCTGCCAGATTAAGCTTGATATCATCTGATAAAGATACAATCTTGCTTACCTTAACCCCCTGTTCCGGCTGTAACTCATATCTTGTAACTGTAGGTCCACAGCTTATATCAGTTATTGTAACTTTAACTCCGAAAGTAAGCAGAGTCTCCTGTAATCTCTGCGCGGTCATTCTGTACTCAGCCTTTCCGCCGGATGCCGCCCCTGGATTTTTCTTTAATAAACTTATCGGCGGGAACTTGTATACCTTCTTTGGTTTCTTTTCAGGCACAGAACTTTCTGTTATTACATTATCCTGTACATCAGCTTCTGGCTCTTCCTGAATATCTCCAGCATAATCTGCTGCTTCATCTTCCTGCATATCGTATACATCTTCATCCGCATCTGGTTCTGAATACGAATAATTATCCATCATACTGTCAGAAGCATCTGCCTCTTGATACTGTAGTTCTTCTGAATAATAATCATCCTGAATCTCCTGAACAGACTGTGCAGGCATAACACTGTCAGCAGATTTATCATCCGAATACAAATTCTCAAACAAATCATCACTGTCATCAACAATCACCTGTGCTTTATCAACAGGTTTCATTCTGTTATCAGGCTCATATATATCGGCTGAATATTCATCTTTTCTTTCACGGTCAACTTCAATTTCATGTATATCTATCTCTGGCTCCGGCTGGACATCACCTGTTATAAGTGTATCAGAAGTCACGCCTCTTACAACATTATTCATTCTGGCATTGGCAAGATATTCTTCCCTTGCCTTCTTTTCAGCAAGCTGTTTCTCTTTCTTTTCAATTTTTCTTAATCTTGCCTTAGCTCTCTCTTCTTCTCTTAGCCTATGATACTCTTCATCTGACATATCATTTTCATGTCTGCTTGCAGAATGCTGTCTGTATGCCGAATAATCTTCTTTTGCCTCCTGCATCATTCTCTGGCTGTTATTCCTTACATTCTTAAGCCCTGACACAAAAGATTTTTCTGTGATAATAACAATGCATATAATTGCAAGTATCATTAATATTACAAATGTTCCAATAGCCCCTATAGGACTCAGTACTTTACATAATACGCCGCCTGAAAATCCTCCTCCTGCCTTATAATCAGCACAATATGTAAATACTTCTCCCACATTACTCTCCATAACCGCCGGCTTATTATATACACACTGAATCATTCCGCATAATACAATAAGAAGTCCGTACACCGCTACGGTCTTAATTCTTGCAACTCTTATTAAATCCCTGTTTACCATTAAGAAAATAACACTTGCTGCAAGTACAAATGGAAAAATGTATTCCATCACGCCAAAAACACCAAACATAAACCATTTTATTCCTCTGCCCAATGTCCCTGCAAGATTAAAATTCGTAAGTATAAGTATTATCGCACATGCTATCGAAAAAAGTATTATACAATCATTCCTTAACTGATTATCCTGAATCTGCTTATTCTTTACTGGCTGCTTAGACTTAGCCAGCTGCTTTTTCCTGCCTGAAGTATTTGTTTTCTTTCTCTGAGTGGTAGTCTTTTTACCATTCCTGCTGGCTGTATTTGCCATAAAGTTCACTCCTTAATATCGCATTTTCACATTTTTTAATTATAACATTTATCCAGTTTCATGGCAAATCACATTCTTTATATAAAAAAAGAGCTGCCACCACCATGGCAACCCCTTTCATATATGCTATTACTCATCAAATATACTTACAATCTCGCCTTCCATAATCTTGTTCATATTCTTTACTGCACAGAAATTACCGCACATAGAACATGTATCCTCTTTTTCAGGCTTAGATGAAGCTCTGTAAGCTCTTGCCTTCTCAGGGTCAATCGCAACATCAAACATTGCTTCCCAGTCAAGAACCTTTCTTGCCTTGTCCATCTTATAATCCCAATCTATTGCACCCGGCACACCCTTTGCAATATCAGCCGCATGTGCTGCAATCTTAGATGCAATTATTCCTTCCTTAACATCATTAAGATCTGGTAATCTAAGATGCTCTGCAGGTGTTACATAGCACAGGAATGATGCTCCGTAAGTAGCTGCGATAGCTCCACCAATTGCTGCTGTAATGTGATCATACCCCGGAGCTATATCAGTAACAAGAGGTCCTAATACATAGAAAGGTGCTCCCTTGCATATTGTCTGCTGAATCTCCATATTAGCCTTAATCTGGTTAAGAGGCATATGGCCCGGTCCCTCAACCATTACCTGAACATCCTTCTCCCATGCTCTTCTTGTAAGCTCGCCAAGTGTAACAAGCTCTTCTATCTGTGAAATGTCAGATGCGTCCATAATACATCCCGGTCTGCATGCATCTCCAAGACTCATTGTAACATCATACTCACGGCATATCTCAAGAACTCTGTCATAATATTCAAAGAACGGATTCTCATTACCTGTCATCTCCATCCATGCATATATGATAGAACCGCCTCTTGATACAATATTCATAAGTCTCTTATCTGCTCTGAACTTCTTAGCTGTAGCCTTGTTGATACCACAATGTATAGTCATGAAATCAACGCCGTCTTTAGCATGCATTTCTACAACATCAAGCCACTCCTGTGCAGTGATATCCTTGAGTGCCTTATGATAATATACAACTGCATCATATATAGGAACTGTTCCAATTGTTGCAGGACATTCTGCTGTAAGCTTTCTTCTGAATTTCTGTGTATCACCGAAAGAAGAAAGATCCATGATAGCCTCTGCGCCCATCTTTACAGCGTTATTAACCTTGTCAAGCTCCATATCAAGATCCACGCAGTCTCTTGAAGTTCCAAGATTAACATTAATCTTAGTTCTTAACTTATTACCGATACCGTTAGGGTCAAGACACTTATGATTCTTATTGGCAGGAATGATAACCTGTCCCTTAGCTATAAGCTGTCTTAAACTCTCGACATCTATATTTTCTTTCTTTGCAACAATTTCCATTTCTTTAGTAACAATGCCTTTTCTTGCGGCATCCATCTGTGTTGCGTATTCCATATGTATTCCTCCATTCTGGATAATTAACAGGAAAATCATAAGCCTTGTGGAAATCCGATATCGAAACAATCAAATGAAGAGCCAGAAAGCCCTTTAAAGAATCCCTACGGTGGCATTATCCACATCAGGTTACGGGTCGGAACTTAATCCCTCTCAGCAGCCACTGCTTCCGCAGCCCTTATGCTCCCCTGCAAATATAATATGTGATAAGTATAACAAATGTGTGGTATTTGTCAATCTTCTTATTCTCATCGCAGCTCTTACACAACGACAGCCGCACATAAGTGCGGCTGTCATCCATTACCCAATATTAATCTTCATCATCAGAAGCTGCTTCTGCAAAGCCCTGACGCTTTCTTGCCATCTCATCGCTTGCAAGATACTCATCGTATGTTGTTATCTTATCAATAAGCTGTCCGCTTGGAACGATTTCCATAATACGGTTAGCAGTTGTCTGGATGAACTGGTGATCGTGTGATGTAAATAATGTTACACCAGGGAACTTAATAAGTCCATTGTTAAGAGCTGTGATTGACTCCATATCAAGGTGGTTAGTAGGATCATCAAATACTAATACATTAGCTCCACATATCATCATCTTGGATATAAGACATCTTACCTTCTCTCCTCCTGATAACACCTTAACCTTCTTAACACCGTCATCTCCTGCAAAAAGCATTCTTCCAAGGAATCCTCTTACATAAGTAGGATCCGGGTCTGGTGAATACTGTGTAAGCCATTCAACGATAGTATCTTCTCTGTTAAACTCTGCAGCACTGTCCTTAGGGAAATAAGCCTGTGAAGTTGTAACACCCCATTTGTAGCTTCCCTCATCAGGCTCCATGTTGCCTGTAATAATATTGAAAAGAGTAGTTGTTGCAAGCTCATTAGAACCAACAAATGCTATCTTATCATCATGGTTTACGATAAATGATACATTATCAAGTACCTTAACACCATCAATAGTCTTAGAAATTCCTTCTACTGTAAGTACTTCATTACCAATCTCTCTTGCTGGTCTGAAATCAATATATGGATACTTTCTGCTTGATGGCTTAATCTCGTCTAATTCAATCTTCTCAAGAGCTCTCTTTCTTGAAGTAGCCTGCTTAGACTTAGAAGCATTGGCAGAGAATCTCTGGATAAAGTCCTGTAATTCCTTAATCTTTTCTTCCTTCTTCTTATTAGCTTCCTTCATCTGCTTGATAATAAGCTGGCTTGACTCATACCAGAAATCATAATTACCTGCATAGAGCTGAATCTTCGCATAATCAATATCTGCAATCTGTGTACATACTTTATTAAGGAAATATCTGTCATGCGATACAACAATAACAGTATTCTCAAAATTAATAAGGAATTCTTCTAACCATGCAATCGCATCAAGATCAAGGTGGTTAGTAGGCTCATCTAAAAGCAGAATATCAGGATTACCAAATAAAGCCTTTGCAAGAAGAACTTTCACCTTCTCACTACCGTTAAGCTCAGCCATTGTCTTATAATGAAGATCTGTTCCGATTCCAAGTCCGTTAAGAAGCTGTGCAGCATCTGACTCAGCCTCCCAGCCATTCATATCTGCAAACTCAGCCTCAAGCTCACTTGCCTTGTTACCATCTTCCTCTGTAAAATCTTCCTTGGCATATATAGCTTCTTTCTCTTTCATAATCTGGTAAAGTCTGTCATTACCCATGATTACTGTATCAAGAACATTATATTCATCATACTTGAAGTGATCCTGCTCTAAGAAAGATAATCTCTGACCCGGTGTGATTGAAACATCACCCTTGCTAGGTTCTATCTGTCCTGTAAGAATTTTTAAAAATGTTGACTTTCCGGCACCATTCGCACCAATAAGTCCATAACAGTTACCCTCTGTGAACTTAATGTTAACATCTTCAAAAAGAGCCTTCTTACCGATTCTAAGTGTTACATTGTTAGCACTAATCATTAATAATCTCCTCCAAAAAATACGCATAACAGATAATAATCTATTATAAAAATAATCATACAAAGTTGATTATAGAGATTCTGGAACATAAATGCAAGCAAATATTAATAAAAAGCTATCCTGCTGACATCTGCATCATTAATCCATTCATATCTTGATGGCAGATTAACATCATTTCCTATCATGGCCATTACTTCTATGACTCCCTGCTCTTTAAGACTTCTTATCACATCCATATAATATAAAGACAACATGTCAGTTATAAATTCCTTCGACATAACAATAAGAACTTTCTTACATTTTCCTATGTATTCCTCGTCCTCCTCTCTTGAAAATCCCTGCATATACTTCTTATTAATACTCCAGAAATCTTCGAGCGAATTACCCATCGCCAGAAAATATCTTTCAAAGCATACACACATTTCATCTTTTTTGTTAAACATATTAAATACCAGCATTTTCCCCCAATCGTGATTATTATTCCGACTTCATAAGTATATCAGCTTTTTCCCGCTTTGTGTTAAACATGTCGTAATCGGTCGTTTTTTCGTCGTAATCCGTCGTTTTTATGTCGTGAACGGTAAAATCAGGCGCAAAAAGGCACGGACAAAAATGCCCGTGCCTCCATATAATATTCAAAATATTACGCTGTAATTGTAGTTCCAGTCTTCCCTGCAAGACCATCCTTAGCCTTCTCAAGATTAGCAATAACAGCCTTTCTTTCCTTATCTGCTGTTACGAATCTGATAGATGCGTCAACCTTAGGGAAAGTTGTAACTGCCGGGAAGTGACCATCCTTAATATACTGGTGAAGATCTGTTGCCGAAACTGTATCAAATACCTTCTCCTCTGGTGTTCCCTTTCCTATAGTAAGCTTATCATATGCTGTAAGGAAAAGTAATGTTCCTGCTCCGACAAGTTCTGCTAACTTGGCAGCTGTATAATCCTTTTCAATAATAGCACTTGCACCCTTAAGATGTGAACCTTGCTGTAATACAGGAATTCCACCACCGCCCGCTGCAATAACAACCTGATCTGCATCAAGTAATGCCTTGACAGCATCAATCTCATATATATCAATAGGCATAGGTGAAGCAATTATTCTTCTGAACTTACCTGGTTCTTCTTCAACTACATAATTGCCCTTCTCTTCTTCTGCTTCAGCTTCTTCCTTAGACATGAATCTGCCAATAACCTTAGATGGCTCGCTGAAAGCAATATCGAAAGGATCAACTCTTACCTGTGTAATAATGGTTGAAACAGTCTTATATATACCTCTGTTAATAAGTTCTTCTCTTATAGCATTCTGAAGATCGTATCCGATATAACCTTCACTCATGGCTCCACATACAGACATAGGAGCAACTGTTCTTTCATCAGGCTCAAGTCTTGCAAATTCAGTCATAGCTGTCTGAATCATACCAACCTGTGGTCCGTTACTGTGTGTGATAACAACCTGATATTTAGCTTCTACAAGGTCAGCTATTGCCACTGCTGCTTTCTTAACATTATGCTGCTGCTCTGGAAATGTTTCTCCAAATGCATTTCTTCCTAAGGCAACTACAATTCTCTTATTATCCATAACATAAACCTCTCATACACGATTATTATTGATGTAAATATTATATTCCATGAACCGTCAAAAAGCAAACCTTTTCACAGATAAAGCTCATACAGATAAATGTCATACATACAGATAAAGGCTGCACATTAATAACTTAATGTACAGCCCTCACATTCAATATGTATATAACTATTATGGCATAATAGAATTAGCACCATCAACAATTACACTCTGTCCTGAGAAATAGCATGAATCCGGACCTGCTAAAAATGCGATAACAGGAGCGATATCTGCTTCAGGATCTCCAAAACGCTTCATTGGATTAAGATTAACCTGCTTAGCGTACTCTTCTGGGAACTTCTCAGCCCATGCCTTAGCTGCTGGTGATTCAGCACCTGGAAGAACAATATTAACACAGATGCCATACTGTCCCCATTCCTTGGCTGCAATCTTAGTCATACCTCTTAATGCTTCCTTGTTAGAACCATAAGCTAACTGTCCTGCAATACCAAACATACCTGTTGCAGAAGCAAAGTTAATAATTCTTCCTTCATGCTGTTCCTTCATATAAGGGAATGCAGCCTGCATATAGTTAAGAGATCCGATTACACCACTCTGCCATGCCTTAAGCATATTATCATAAGTAGTTTCTTCAACAGGAGCAGATGGAACAATAGCCTGTGCATTATTAACTACAACATCAACTGTTCCGTATTTTTCAGCAGCGGCCTTAACAACCTCTTCAACTCTTGCTCTGTCTGCTGAATCACATGTCATGGCGAAGCCTTCTCCGCCTAATTCCTTAATCTCTGCGATTGTCTGCTCAATTGGTTCAGCTCTACGTCCTGTTGCAATAACCTTAACCCCTCTTTTTGCAAGACAAAGAGCAATTCCTTTACCGATTCCCTGACCCGCACCAGTTACAATAGCAACTTTTTCATTTAACTGTTTCATTAAAGTACCTCCATAATTTTTATATTCAAATTATATCAATCTTTTATAAGAAAGTAAATGAATAAGTCACATCTAATCCCTGTAATATAACCGCACTAAACCGCCCAATCTGAATATACTAAAATATATATATTATGTTCTGAAAATAATTATTATGAATAAATTAATCACTGTTGCTGTAATAGATTCAGGAATATATCCTCATATAGATTTTAAAAACCGCATAGTAGCTTTCAAGGATTTTGTCAATGGCAGAAAAAATGCTTATGATGACTGTGGACATGGCACGCATGTAAGCGGGATTATCGCGGGCAGCGGATACGCAAGCCACGGCAGAATAAGAGGTATCTGTCCTTCTGCCTGCCTTGCCGGAATCAAAGTTTTAGACCGGCTTGGCAATGGCAGAATTGAAAATGTTTTAGATGCTGCTGGCTGGATAATCTCCCATCAAAAGGATTTGAATATAAGAGTTGTCAATATATCCTTCGGTGCAACCACATTTGGCGAGAAGGAAAATCTCATTGCTCTTGAAAAAGCAATTGAAAAGCTTTGGGACAATAATATAATTGTTGTTGCAGCTGCCGGCAATGATGGTCCGGGGCGACAGACTGTTGCCATCCCCGGAACCTGCAAGAAAATTATTACAGTCGGTTCCCCGGATGGCAAAGATTTCTATTCAGGAAGAGGTCCAACCAGTGAATGTATAGTAAAACCAGAGCTTATTGTAAATGGTTCATATATCAGGTCATGCAATAATTCCATTAGCGGATATTCTGTAAAAAGTGGAACTTCCATGTCTGCTCCGGTTGTTTCAGGCGCAATTGCAAATGTTCTGACAAAAAAAGACATGTCTCCTAAAGATATTAAAAAAAGGCTTCATTCCTGCTGCACTAAAAAAGCCCTGCCGGATAATCTGCAGGGCTGGGGATTATTAAATATTTCCGAATTTCTTAATCTCTGATTACTATTTTGCACTATTAACTGCTACAAGAATATCAAGCATAAAATACTGTACAAGAATAAGGATAAGTGCAAGCAATACGATAACAACAAGCGGAATCCACTTATGTTTCTTTAACCCCTGTCCTTTCTGATTCTGTTTTTTAAAATTACGACTGTCTACCATCAGACTGTACCTCCAATCCATTTCTTAATATTATTGTCAAGCCAGCTTATCCATTCTTCAAAGCCTTCGCCAGTCTTAGCTGAAGCGAAAAATACCTTTGCTAATGGATTTCTTTCGTGAATTCTTTCAACAACTGCTTCGTCATCAAAATCAAAATACTCTTTAGTATCAATTTTATTTATAAGAACTACATGACACACCTCGAACATAAGAGGATATTTAAGCGGCTTATCATCGCCCTCAGGATACGAAAGAATAACAACATTGCATGATGCACCTGTATCTGTCTCAGCCGGACATACAAGATTACCGACATTCTCCATAACAAGAAGATCAAAACCTTTTGTGTCAAATTCATCAAGCGCCTGCATAGTCATATGAGCGTCCATCGCACACTCTCCGCCTGTATGCACCTGAATTGAAGTAATCCCTGCTGCCGCCATCTTCTCAGCATCAACAGAAGAATCAATATCTGCTTCCATAACTCCTATACGGTATCTGTCTCCTAACATCTTAGCTGTTCTTAACAGAGTCGTAGTCTTACCTGCTCCCGGACTCGACATAAGATTAACCATAAATGTCTTTTCTTCCTTAAGCCTTGCCCTTGTCTTAGCAGCTATCTCATCATTAACTGCATAAACACTCTGATGTACATCAATTACTCTTACATTACCCATTCTGGTTCTCTCCTAAATATTGTGCTGCATTGTCTTTAAGCCACTCACACCATGCATCCATTCCTTCTCCTGTTCTTGCAGAAACAGGGAAAACTACTGCTTCCGGATTTCTCATTGCAATATTATCCTTAACCCTATCCATATCAAAATCAAATGCCGGCATTGAATCAATCTTATTAATAATCACAGCCTGACACTTCTCGAACATAAGCGGATACTTAAGCGGTTTATCATCTCCTTCTGGAACTGAAAGAATTGCCACATTAAGACATGCGCCTGTATCAAACTCAGCCGGACACACAAGATTACCAACATTCTCGAGTATAATAAAACCAAGTGCATTATCTGCTTCAGCTTCTAACGCAGCCATTCCCTGTCTTGACATATCAGCATCAAGATGGCACATTCCTCCTGTATGCAGCTGTACTGCTGGAACTCCTGCCTTAGCAACAGTAAGTGCATCAACATCAGAATCAATATCAGCTTCCATCACACCTATATTAAAATGTTTCCTAAGTCTTTCAATTGTACCAACAATAGTTGTAGTCTTACCCGAACCCGGACTTGACATGACATTCATATAGAATACATTTTTCTTCTTTAGCTCTTCTCTTAATCTGTCAGCATCAGCATCATTGTCCTCTAAGATAGTTTTCTTAAGGTCAATTATCTTCATGCTTCTTTCATTATAACTATTATTCATAACAACTCCAATTAGTAATCCTTAGCCATCTGCACATAACCAAGCTTCTCAAATCCAGCCTTCTTATATGCTTTCACTGCCCTTTCATTCTCCTCTTCAACCTCAAGTCTGAATCTTACAGCTTCTTTTCCATACATATTATCAAGATGTTCAAAGAACTCACCTGCAATGCTCTTTCCTCTGTAATCCGGCTTAATATATATGTCCTCAACCCACACACAATTGCCGCCACATTCAGTAGAATAGCTGTGTGCAACCATCGAATATCCCATGATGACACCTGTGTTATTCTCAAATACAAAGCACTCTATAAATGGATTATCTCCAAGACAATCTGCAATATCCCTTTTCATAACATCCACTGAAGGATCTGAAAGCAGTGCTGGTGAGGCATAAAATATCTTCATCATATCAAGGACTTCTGAAGAATCCTCTTCTTTCATGCTTCTTATAATAATATTATCCATATGAATCATTCCTTTATTACATAATGATTAATGATATCATAGTATTTATTTATTGGCAAATTAAAAGACGCGGACTGCCAAACTGTATTGAGCTCATGCCAAATGCTGTACATATAGGAAGTAAAATAGGTGTAAAGATAAGAATTGCCGGTGTTACATCCATAAAAATGTTCCTACTACAAGTAACAGCACATTTATTAAAAGGAGTATAAGTATCTTGTTGTCTGTAAGACCAAGGATTGCTGTTGCAATCATATCAGGGATTTCTGTGAAAGCCATAGCCCATGACATGATAGATGAAAGACCAATCATAAATGTAATGATACCTGTTGTCTTTGCTGACTCAAGAACAATTCTTGGAATGTCCTTTAACTTAAATGACTTATAAATAAGTGAAAGAACTGTTGCATATACTACAGCAATTGCTGAACCCTCTGTAGCTGTGAACACACCTGCAAGAATACCGCCTATTACAATTACGATAAGTAAAAGGCTTGGAATTGCCTGCCAGAATGTCTTCATTGCGATTTTAAATGTTACTCTTTCTTCTGCCTGGTATCCACGCTTCTTAGCCATGATACCTGCAAGAATCATAACTGCTCCACCCCAGAGAATTCCTGGAATATAACCAGCCATGAAAAGTGCTGCAATAGATACACTTCCTGCGATACTTGAATATACAATCATTGTATTACTTGGTGGAATAAGCATTCCAACCGGAGCTGAAGCTACATTTACAGCTACGCTGTAGTTCTTATCATAACCTTCTTTTTCCTCTAATGGTCCGATTGTGCTTCCCATAGCTGCGGCTGCACCTGAACCACTGATGGCTCCAAATAACATGTTAGCAACTACATTTGACTGTGCAAGTGCTCCCGGCATTCTACCGGCAATAACCTTGGCACAATTAACAAGTCTTGTTGCGATACCGCCATTGTTCATTATATTACCTGCAAGGATAAAGAACGGAATGGCTATAAGTGAAAATGAATTCGAACCCGCGAATATTCTCTGTGCTGAAGTTGCAAAATCATCCAGATAATGACAATTATGAAGATTTCATCAGTTACGATCATCAGTTTCATCTGCTCTTAGTAAAATACATAAACAATGATGAAGTCAATCACATTTTTCAAAGACTAATGTATCTGATAAAACTTACTTCTCAGTCAGCTCTTGAGGTTGATGGACGTATTACTGGTACATTAGATGAACACAAGAAATACTTTGATTATCTCAAAGCTGGTAATGGTGATAAAGCTTACAGCATCCTTATAGATCATCTTATGATGCCTCTTAATGTTGTTAAGCCTGAAAATAATTAAAAATCTAATATATTATAGATTTCTTCCATATCTCAACAAGTTTCCCCAATGAATATGCAGCATTTGCAGGACTTGTTGAGGGAAGAATATCTGGTTTAATTCCCAGATATTTCATCTGATATTTTTCATAATATTTTCCTGATGTTTTCCCATTACATATTACTTTTTCAATCTTAGAATTATCTATAATGCTTTTCAAATCTGTTGGCACAACATTCTTAATACTACTGTCACTAGAACCAATTATGTCACAGCTATATATTGTATCCCACAATGCAATATTATGCTTTAACATAAATGCCTTCTTTTCTTCTATCGTCTGCGGAACTGCCTCTTCAAATACTCCACTAATCATTTTCCAGAATCTGTTCTGCGGATGTCCATAAAAAAACATCTGCTCTCTTGACTTAACTGATGGCAGACTTCCAAGTATCAGTATTCTTGATTCACTGTTATACAACGGTGGAAATGGGTGTACTATATGCTCATATTTAGATTCATTCATGATTATCTCCTCATCATTATTATTATATAGTTTTAGCAACTTTGTAATTAATCTTTTTTAAATGCAAAAAAAGGATTCAAGCTGAAATTCAACTTAAATCCTTTAAATAGCAGGGGATGAGAGAATCGAACTCCCACCAAAGGTTTTGGAGACCCCTATCAT
>ERZ1026876.372-NODE-372-length-27573-cov-5.520496_pt1 | contig 27573 bp, 17 predicted proteins | sample MGYA00380168_ERZ1026876 | MGnify/ENA primary metagenome ERZ1026876 (study PRJEB33269, sample SAMEA4719804) | human gut metagenome | biome: human-associated habitat; feature: organic feature; material: feces | place: Cameroon | collected 2013-10 ... | reverse complement strand
ACGAGATTGCCTCTTGTCTCGTGGGCTCGGAGATGTGTATAAGAGACAGTCTCTTAATAGGGCTTTTTGGCGTGCAAAAAAACAATATTTTATATTAACTATTTAATTTATTATTTTTTAACTATTATTTTTATTTAAATTTATGGAAGCAACAAAGCAAAACGCTCAGCAGCCAAAACCTCAGGCTCCTGTTGCTAAGAAAGCTAACAATGGCGTTAGCAGTAATGTGGGTGGCATCAAGAATGCTTTTATCGTTATTTTAATCAGCTTCGTGATTGCTGAATGTTTCTACCTCTTCGGTTTGGGTAGTTTCTTCGAATATAGCGATGGCAACACTTACGCTTCTCACTTCTTCGCTCCTACTAAGGACGAAGGTGTAACTAGCAACCCAACTAACCTTCTCGGTACTATGTACCTCGGTGGTTTCGTTGTGCCTTTCATTCTCACCTGCCTTTTGACAGTGCTCACTCTCACAGTTGAACGCTTCATCGCTCTTGGCAAGGCTGCTGGTAAGGGTAACCAAACCAAGTTCGTTGCTGAAGTGAAGAAAGCTCTTAACGAAAAGAACGTTGCTAAGGCTGAAGAACTCTGCAAGAAGCAACAAGGTACTGTTGGTGCTATCGTTTTCTCTACTCTCGGTAAGTACAAAGAAATGGAAGCTAACACTGTTCTTCCTAAGGAACAAAAGCTTGCTGTTATCCAACAACAACTTGAAGAAGCTACCGCTCTTGAAATGCCATCATTGCAACAAAACCTCCCAATCTTGGCAACTATGACTACTCTTGGTACCCTCCTCGGTTTGTTCGGTACCGTTGTTGGTATGATCAAGTCATTCCAAGCTCTTGGTAACGCTGGTGCTCCTGACTCAGCTGAACTTTCTAAGGGTATTTCTGAAGCACTTGTTAACACTGCATCTGGTATTCTTACCGCAGTATGCGCTCTCATTGGTTATAACTTCTTTACTAACAAGATTGATAATCTCACCTACGCAGTTGACGAACTCGGTTTCGCTATCGTAAACGCTTACGCTGCTAACCACGCTAACTAATTAATAGTGGTTTTGTGAGATAATACAATTTTTTTTAAAAGTAAAAAGTAAAAACAAAAAACAATGGGAAAAGTCAAAGTTAAGAAAAAAGACCCACGTATCGACATGACCGCTATGTCGGACGTTACCGTTCTTCTGCTGACTTTCTTCATGTTGACATCTACCTTCCTTCAGGAAGAACCAGTTAAGGTGATTACTCCAGCTTCTGTATCAGAAGATGTGGTACCTGAACAGAAATTGATTACTGTGCTGGTTAGCCAGAACGAACACGATGGACATGGACAGGTGTTCATGGAAATTGTGGGCGCTTCAAAGAAAGACGATGCTGACTCTGCGTTTACTACTGAAAACGTAAAGAAGCAAGTTCTGCAAATCATGGCTCAAAAGCACAACATTCAGTTCTCAGCCCAAAACTACAAAGACTTCGCTAAGCTCAATGCGTTCGGTCACCCAATCAAGGATTTGAAGAAGTGGCTCGACCTTCCAGTTAACGAACGTGCTGAAGCTCTGAAGAATAGTCCTGGTATTCCTATCAGTATGACTAACTATGGTGGCGAACTGACTGAGTTCCAAGAATGGATTCGTGCATGTGCAGAAGTATTCTCTATGCGCGATGATGCAACAGAAGATATCAGAAGTGGTAAGGCAATTGCTATCAAGGCTGATGCAAACACCCCTTACCGTATGGTTGAAATCGTAATGAACAACTTGCAGTCTATCAAACGTAACAAGTTTACTTTGATGACTTCATTAAAAACCGCTAAAGATTAAAGTAATATGGGAAAGAAAGATTTAAGTCGTCAGAAAAAATTTGAGACCCGTATCGACTTTACTCCTATGGTTGATATGAACATGTTGTTGATCACCTTCTTCATGTTGTGTACAACAATGTTGAAGTCTCAGACTTTGAAAATTGCTCTTCCTTCGAATAGTAACGAAGCTATGCAGGAAAAGAACCAAAACCAAGCTGCTGAATCTCAGGCTTTCACTATCATCCTTGATGGTAAGGAAGAAGAGAAAGATGGTATTTACTCATCTACGGCTGCTAACTCTAAGTTCTATTACTACGAAGGTAAACTCGATCCAGCTCAAGCAGCTACTCAGTTGATTGAAGCTAAAGGTATTGGCATCAAGGGTTCAACCGACACTAACTTCCTGACTGTAATTCTTCAAAAGAAGAATGAAAAGGCATTGAAGAAGATTGGTGAATTCAAGAAGAAATGGGAAAACCACGGTTACTCTAACGACGATGCTCAAAACGATGCTGCTTATCAAGCCGACGCAACTAAGGTACTTGCCGAACTCAATTTGGCTCATCAAACTCCTATCGTTATGATCAAGCCTACAAGCCGTGCAAGCTACTCTGATGTGATTGCTCTGCTCGACCAAATGCAAATCAATAGCATTGGTACCTTCCAGATCGAGACTCTCAGTAAGGATGATTCAACCGCATTGGCAGCTAAGGGCGTTCAGCTCCCACCTGCTCCAGGCGCTAAGAAGTAATGATGTGGATTTATTAATATTTAAACAAAGAAGATTATGTCAAATAGTGTAGATCTTACATCGAAAGAATGGTGCGACCTCGTCTTTGAGGGTAGAAATAAGGATTTTGGTGCATACGTATTGCGTCAAAGTTCTTCAAAGCGCCACAATGTAGCGTTTATGTGGATTGTTCTCGGCTTTATCGCTTGCTGCTTGCTCTATTTCGGTGTTTCTAAATATCTCGACATGAAGGCTGAAGAAGCTCGTGAAGCTCTCTTGAAGCAACAACAGGAAACTGTGGTTAACCAAATGTCGGAAGAAGTATCTGAAGAGGAAGAAGAAATCATTAAGCAAGAAGAACAACAAGAACCAGAAGAAGTTCAAGAAGCTCAACAGCAGGTGACTGAACTTGCCATCGTTCCTGATGACAAGGTAACTCAACCACCTCAATTGACTACAGAAACTCAGAAAAACGAAGCCGACATCTCTGCTCAAAATGTGGAAGGTCAGCTCGGCGGTCTTGTTTCTGATATCAAGCCTCAAGAAGCTCCTAAGCCAGTAGCTGTAGTTGAACAAAAAGTTCAAGTTGAAGCTCCAAAGGCAGAAGAAAACAAGGTGTTTGTTACTGTAGAACAAATGCCTCAGTTCCCTGGCGGTGATGCAGCTCTTATGAAGTACATTGCATCTCACATGCAATATCCTCCAATGGCTCAGGAACAAGGTATTCAAGGTAAGTGTATTGTGCAATTCGTTGTTACCAAAAACGGTAGCGTAGGTGAAGTGAAGGTAGTTCGCTCACTCAGCCCTGACTGTGATAACGAAGCTAAGCGCGTGGTTCGCAGCCTTCCAAGATTTACCCCTGGTAAACAAAATGGTCAAACTGTAAATGTATGGTACACCCTCCCTGTTACCTTCAAGCTCCAGAACTAATCAAATTTACTCTTGAATAATTCCTTCCATGGGATTATATACTAAGCCGCAAGCCTCAAAAGCTTGCGGCTTTTTTTGTTGTGTCCACCATCCCCACCTCCTCTAACCTCTAACCTCTAATTTCTAATTTCTAACTTCTTATCTCTTTTTTGTTAAGTTTATCTAATTAGTGAGTGGTGTGTGGTGGATATGTGGGCAAAAATGCTTAACTTTACAAATTGATAACAAGGTGCTTTGAAAAACGATTTTATGTGGGTTGGATAAACCTTTTTGGCATCTTGTTGTCTAACCGACAAAGTTAGTAAATTGAAGAATGAAGAAAACTGGTAATAATATTTTTCGGATCCTGCGTGTGTTCTTTGGGTTGTTTATGGTCATTGTGTATCTCGGAATGGCGTATTTGATGTTCATTAACTTTTTCGAGTGGAACACATCTCTCACATGGTTTCGTTATGTTCTCGCTGTTGTGTTTATGCTTTATGGTGTGTATCGTTGCTACCGCCAAGTTACAGGTGTCGACTATTATCGCAACAGACGTGATGACGACGAAGAAGATTAATTAAAGTGATTGTTTCATTTCCTTTACGATTAACTCAAATGAAAAAGGTATTTTTTTCAGCACTTTTGGTGGCAGGTTTGGGTGTGCTTCTTTCAAGTTGCACCAAATATAAGGACCAGCGTAAGGCTGTTTCGGGTTTTGCCAAGGTTTACTGCGACGAATCATTTAAAAACATTCTGGAGCAGGAAATCCAGATTTTCCAATATCAATATCCACAGTCGGATGTGATGGCGCGCTACATGAGCGAATCGGCAGCCCTCGACTCACTGCTCAACGACAATGTGGACTTGATTATCACTCAAAAAGACCTCACGCAGGACCAAAAACGCTATTTGGCATCCAAGAACAGAGCATACCGCTCACGAATGATTGCCGTAGATGCCGTGGCTCTGATTGTAAACAAGAATTGTGACATCGACGAACTTTCAATGCAGGAACTCTCCGACCTGATGACAGGCAAGTATCGCACTTGGGGTAAGATTGTTCCAACAAAGATGCGCAACGATTCAATCCGATTGCTTTTCGACGGTAATGCGTCGGGTGTGATTCACTATGCTAAAGAGAAATTCTTAAAAGGCAAAGATTTCACATTCCCTGTATATTCTGCTAAATCGTCGGAGGAAGTTTTCCAACTCGTGGAAAAAAATCGCAATGCCATTGGCTTTGTGGGCGTGAGCTGGATTGCCGACGACATGGGTGAAAGCCAAAAGACCGATGAGGAGCGCTTCAAGCAACTCAACAAAAGTGAGCAGGAAACCGAACCATCTGCCATCGACTTCACCGACCGTGTGAAGGTGCTTCGAGTTCGCAAGATGGACAAGGTGGAAGGCGTGAAGCCCTATCAAGCTTATATTGCCGACGGTTCCTATCCACTGTTCAGAAAAATTTATGCAATCGACGCTGCGCCTCCAGGCACACCAGCTCATCAGTTCTATGTGTTCCTCACAGGTGTTATCGGACAAAAAATTATTCTTCAAACCGGCATTATGCCAGGCGCAGAGCCTGTGAGAATCGTGGATGTGTCGAATTAAAATCCACACTATACAATAAAGATGCATAGTCATCGTTTTTGAGATTAAGAAAATCAAAAAATCAATAACAATAAAAAATTACTAAAATGAAAATGAAATTCTTTTTCGCTTCGCTCCTTTTGGGAGCCTCCGTTTCTGTTTTCGCACAAGGATTCAACGACGGAATTGATTTTTATTCAATTGGTGATTACGAAAATGCAAAGACTATTCTCGACCGTAACATCAATTCAGCAGCGAACAAGGCTGAAGCTTTCTACTACTATGGTATGATCGACTTCAAGAACGGCAATTTTGATGCTGCAAGTGAAAACTTCAAGAAGGGTATGGCTGCTGATGCCAACTATGCTAACAACTACGTTGGTTTGGGCGCTGTGATGCTGAAGCAAGGCGACAAACTCGGTGAAGATATGTTTAAGCAAGCTCGTAAGCTTGTGAAGAAAGATGCTAAGCTCGAAGTGGCTATCGCAGAGGCTTACTTTGCTGCTGACCCAACCGCTTACGACAAGAAGATTCAAAAGTGCATCGCTGATGCTCGTAAGTGGACTAAGGACGGTATTGTAGAAACTTACATTTGCGAAGGTGACATGAGCATGGCTCGCGAAGATGTGGGTGATGCTATGGGTAAGTATGAAATGGCGTTCACTAAAGACGAAAGCAACATTGAAGCAACTGTGAAGTATGCCGACACTTACTTTACAGTAAACAAGCAATTGGCTCTCCAAAAGCTCCACGAGATTATCGTTGCTCACCCAAATTCAGCTCTCGTACAACGTCAGCTTGCTGAAAAGCTTTACGAAAACGGTGACTTTGCTGAAGCTGCAGAACGCTATGGCAAATACATCACCAGCACCAACAACCACTTCGATAAAGACGAAGCTCGCTATGCACAGCTTCTTTACTTCGCCGACAAGTTTGACGAATGCTACAGCGTGGCTTCTGCTTTGAAGGCTAAGATTACTCCTGCAAGCAACTACTATGTGCCAGCTTGCCGTATGATGATGTACAGCCTTGAAAACAAAGGTCAATGGGAAGAGGCTGCCGCTATCGGTAAGGAAATGTTTGCACAAAAGAAGGGTGCCGACGACATCAACTTCAACTACAAGGACCTCGTGATGTACGCTAAGGCTCTTGAAGAAGCTAAGATGCCAGAAGAAGCAATGAAATATTACGATGAAGCTATCCAAGCCAACCCTGACAACCTTGATTTGGCTCGCAACTTGGCAAGCCAAGCTTCAAAGGCTAAGGTATTCGATAAGGCTATCTACTATGGAAAGAAGGTGGTTGCAAGCGACAAGTGCGTGGCTGGTGACTACGCTACTTTAGCAAACATTTACCAAGACATGGCTATCGCCGACTCTATTCCTGAAACTAAGGCTGCTAATTTTGTTGAAGCAGTTAACTACATCAATAAGGCCCTTGAATTGAAGCCAAACGACATCGTGCTTCTTTACTACAAGGCTCACATCCAAGCTGCAAGCGAAAAAAAGAACAACGGTGCAGCTCTCGAATCAATGGAAGCTTTGGCTAACGTGATTAAGGCTCTTCCAGCTGACCAACAACCTCCTTACAAGGGAACTCTTGGTTACGCTTACCAATACATTGGCCTTTACTACAATGGCGTAAAGAACAAAGCTAAGGCTCTTGAAGCATTCAAGTCATGGCTTGAAGTTGACCCTGACAACGTAAATCTCCAAAAGGTGGTTGAAACTATGAGCAAGTAAGCCGCTTTTTAGAAAAATATTTTTAAAGAGTCCCAGCATCGTAAGGTGTTGGGACTCTTGCTATTTATTGCCTCTTTTTGTATCTTTGCGACAAATATTTTGCGATTATGAAAAAAACATTTTTTCTCGTTTTAGCACTCCTTGTTCCCTTGGCGACATTTGCCTCTGTGAAGCAACTTTCTCCTGCCACTAAAATCTGGTTGGAGCGTCAGCAATCCCAATCGCAGCAGATAGAAGATACTACTATCGAGGCTTTCGTGTCTTTTTCTTCGCCCGATGCCCTCGACAAATTGGAGCGTAAGGGTGCGAAGGTGAATGCCGTGTTTGATGGCTTCTGCACAGTTTCGATTCCGACCAATGCTGTCGGCGAAGCCTCAGATATTTATAGCGTGAATATGATTGATATATCCCATCGTGTGCATTTGCTCACCGATTCAGTTTCAAGTTCCACTCATGCCAGAATGGTGAACGAATGCATCAATTTGCCACAATCTTACACCGGTAAGGGTGTGGTGCTTGGTGTGGTTGACACTGGCATTGATTTTAACCATCGTGCATTTCTCGACTCCAACTTAAAAAATCGCATTTCATGGGTGTATATGCCTCACGATAACACAGGAAAACCAGTGGAAGGGCTGCCCGGCTCGGAATTTGCTGGTGACGATATATTAAACCTGAAATACGATGCAAAAGAAACACATGGCACCCACACCACTGGCATTGCTGGTGGCTCAATAGTGAACGCCTATCGTGGTATGGCTCCTGATGCAGAGTTGGTGCTGTGTGCTTTGGGTGACGAACTCACGGAGGTGAATGTGGTGAATGGCGTGCAATATATTGCCCAATACGCTGCTTCTGTGGGCAAGCCATGCGTGATAAATCTGAGTTTGGGCAATCACGACGGTCCACACGACGGCAATGGCTTCATGTCGCGCGCCTTTGATGAGATAGCGCAAAGGTATCGTAATGTGATTATCGTGCTGGCTGCTGGCAACGAAGGCTATGCGCCACTATATATGCGCAAAACCATATCCGGCTCTCAAACATTAGCCACGATTTTGAGCGATTCAGAGGCAGAAGTGGATGCGTGGAGCAACAATACGAAGCCTTTTGGTGTTAAAATTCTCCTTTATAACAGCAACAACCCTGCCATCGTTTACACCACAGATTGCTTGAAGGCCGATACCACGTTCAATCTGAACACCAACGATTATTTCGCTCAAGCTGTCCGTTCGGGAAAATTGTCGGTCTCATTTGGCAAAAACGATGTGACTGGTCACACTCGCATCTATTTGACGTCGGATATGAGAATGAAAAGCCCATATAAGATAGGACTTGAGTATCAAGCCGACGAGGAAATGGATTTGCGTGTTTGGGAATGTTCTCAGGCAAGTTCATTTCAATCTTATGGAATGAAGGGTTTCACAGATGGCTCGGATAAATGCAGCATAAGCGACATGGCAACGGGGCATTATACCATATCGGTGGGGGCATGTGTGAATCGCAACTTCCACACCACATGCTATGGCGATAAGGTGAGAGATGCCTATGCCGCCATTGGCACGATCTCCAGTTTTTCAAGTTATGGTGTTGATGTGAATGGCGTTTCTCACCCTTATATCGTGGCTCCAGGCCAAGTGGTGATTTCATCGGTCAACTCATATTTGTCAGAGCCATCGCAGTGCGCCATGAAGGAGGCTGATGCCGCCGGCAGGACTTGTTTTTGGGGAGTGTCGAGTGGTACTTCCATGGCTGCGCCTTGTGTGGCAGGAATTGTCGCTTTGTGGCAAGAAGCCAATCCTCATCTTACTATTGAGCAGGTGAAGTCTATTATGGCTACCTCTGCCGACAAGAGCAATAATGCTGTGGGCATTCGCTTTGGCAACGGCAGAATTGATGCTTATCAGGGTATCTTGCAAGCGTTGTCGGCAAGCGTTGATGATATTGGACTCGCTGTCGATGATATTCAAATGGTGGCTAATGGCGATGCTTATTCCTTTGTGAGCTCCACCAATTCGCCAATTCGGGTCTCTGCGTATGCAATGAATGGCGTGGAAGTGGTGTCGTGCGCTGGTGTGGGCATAGTGCACCTGAATATCGGGCACCTGGGCAGAGGCGTTTATATAGTCAAGGCTATGGGAGCAAATGGTAGTCAAGTGTTCAAAATCCTGAAAAAGTAAGTGCCTTTTTTGCCCGATTTTTAGCAAATTTCCGTAAATTTGTAGTTTATACGAAAACGCAAAAATTATGTACGATTATATCAAAGGAAATGTGGCAGAATTGACCCCAACTTATGTGGTGCTCGACAACCATGGCGTGGGGTATATGATAAATATTTCTTTAAATTCCTTCAATGCGCTCCAGCATCAGGAAGATGTGGTTAAAGTATATGTGTATGAGGCAATAAGGGAAGATGCGCATTTGCTCTACGGCTTCACCGAACGCCGTGAGCGCGAGTTGTTTCTGTTGCTGATTTCGGTGTCGGGCGTGGGTGCCAACACAGCGCGCATGATATTGTCGTCGCTCACACCTTCCGACCTTGAGCAGACCATCGCTTCCGAGAATGTGGGCATCTTGAAATCAGTGAAGGGAATTGGCGCAAAAACAGCCGAACGAATAATTGTTGACCTCAAGGATAAAATAAAACTATCTACTGATACGTTATTAGATAAGAGCCAAGTTACGAGTGAAGTGTTCGACGAGGCAATGTCGGCGCTCGTGATGCTTGGCTTCACAAAGCAAATGTCGCAAAAGGCATTGAAAAAGCTCTTTACCGCCGAGCCTACAATCACTGTGGAACAGGCAATTAAGAAAGCCTTGAAAATGATGTAGGGTAGGGCGAAGTTGAATGATAACTCTAAGTAGTTGGAAAGATTGTTTAAAAAAATATCATTTTTCGTAGTTGCGTGCGTGCTGATCATCTCGTTCGCAATTAGTTGCTATGTGGTTGCGCAAACCCAAACCACTGCTCCAGAAAAGAAGTTTACTCCACCGCCCACAGTGGCTCCCGATAAGAGTGTGAACAAGGCGGTGAAGGATTCGTTTGACCTCCCATACGGTGTTCAGGATAAATTGTCGGATTCTTACAATAATCTCCAATTTGTGCAGCCTCCCACCGATTTGAAGACACCGTCAAACATTACCACCACCGCTGAGTTTGACCCCGAAACCGGGCATTATGTGGTGCGCACAAAGGTTGGAGACAACGACATCGTTACGCCATTTCTTCTTTCGCCCGATGAATACAACGACATCGCTCTCCGTCAGTCGATGCAGGAGTATTATCGCCAGAAAAATACCGAAACCATAGAAAAGAAGAAAAACCAACCGTTCAACTTCTTGGATATGCAATTTGGTCTTGGTCCATTGGAATCGGTGTTCGGTCCTGGTGGTGTGCAACTGAAAACCACTGGTTCGCTCAACATCAATATGGGTGTGAAGAGCAACAAGACCGATAACCCTGCGCTTTCGGTTGCAGCTCGTCGAAAAACTTACTTCGATTTCGATCAAAAGATACAAGCCACCATCGCAGCATCGGTGGGTGATAAGATGAAGTTCAATATGTCGTATAACACAGATGCAACATTTGATTTCGACAATAAGAACCTGAAACTTGCTTACGAAGGCAAGGAAGACGAAATTATCAAGAATCTGGAAGCTGGTAATGTGAGCATGACCACTGGATCGTCGCTGATTCGTGGTAGTGCCGCATTGTTCGGTATCAAAACCAAACTCCAGTTTGGCAAACTTACTGCCACAGCGCTTATTTCGCAACAAAATTCACAAACTCAGACGGTGAACACCAAAGGTGGCGCACAAACCACCTCGTTCTATATTACCGCCGATAATTACGACCAAAACCGCAACTTCTTCCTGTCGCACTTCTTCCGCGACAATTATGACCAGTGGTGCTCGAAATTGCCATTGGTGTCGTCGGGTATCAATATCACCCGTGTGGAAGTGTGGGTGACCAATAAGCGTGGCAACTTTAATGAGTCGCGCAATATTGTGGCGTTTGCCGACTTGGGCGAAAACAGCCGTTTGTGCAACAGCCACTGGAGCACTGGCGGTGGCGATGTGAATCCGTCAAACAGTTCCAACAACGAGCTTTCGGAAATCAAGAACAACTATCCCGATGCCCGCGACATTAGTCAAACTTCTTCTGCCCTCAAGCCTTTGGAGGCTTATGGCATTGAAGGCGGTAAGGACTATGAAAAGATAGAACAAGCCCGCTTGCTTTCATCTTCTGAATACTCTGTCAACAGTTCATTGGGCTACATCACATTGAGCTCGGCACTGAATCCCGATGAAGTGCTGGCTGTGGCATTCCAATACACTTACAGAGGTAAGACCTATCAAGTGGGTGAATTTTCTGCCGACATCGACAACACCTCAAATTCGCTTTATGTGAAGATGCTGAAGGGTACCACCACATCACCTCAGTTGCCAATCTGGCACTTGATGATGAAAAACGTGTATTCTTTAGGTGCATATCAAATTCAGTCCACTAACTTCAAGTTCGACGTGAAGTATTTGTCAGACACCACTGGTACTGAATTGAACTATATTCCAGAAGGCAACATCAACGGTAAACCTTTGCTTCAAGTGATGAACCTTGACCGTTTGGATGCCAACAAGGAACCTAATGTGGATGGACGATTCGACTTCCTTGAAGGCTACACTGTGGTGGCTTCAAAGGGTAGGGTGATTTTCCCTGTTGTTGAGCCATTTGGTAGCCACTTGAAAAAGGCGATGGGCGGTGGTGCTATTGCTGACAAATATGTGTATCAAGAACTTTACGATTGCACATTGCCTGTGGCTCGTCAGTATTCCGACAAGAATAAGTATGTGATGACTGGTGAATATCAGGCATCGGCAGGTAATGTAATCAGGCTCAACGCCATGAATGTGCCTCGCGGCTCAGTGGTGGTGACAGCCGGTGGCGTGACCTTGACAGAAAATAGCGACTATACGGTGGACTATAATATGGGTACGGTGACCATCACCAACCAGAGCATCATCGATGCCGGCACAAATATCAGCGTGTCGATGGAAAACCAGTCCACTTTCAGCATGCAGCGCAAAACCCTTATGGGACTTGACTTGGATTACGCATTCAACAAGGATTTCCATGTGGGTGCCACTTTGATGCACTATGGCGAAAAGGCTTTGACCGAAAAAGTGTCGATTGGCGATGAACTGGTGAACAACACCATTTGGGGTGCGAATGTGTCGTACAAGACCAACTTCATGTGGCTCACCAACTTGCTCAACAAGATTCCTACGGTGAATGCCACAGCGCCATCGTCGTTCAATTTCAAAGGTGAGTTTGCGCAACTCATTCCACATCAGGCAAAAACAGGTTCAAACGCAGGTAGCTCGTATATCGATGACTTTGAATCTACCCAATCGGGCATTGATTTGCGCTCACCTTACTCTTGGTTCTTGGCTTCAACGCCTTACGACCCAAGTTCGAGTGCGCTTTTCCCAGAGGCTGGTTTGTCGAACAATATCGACTATGGTAAAAACCGTGCGTTGCTGTCGTGGTATCATATCGACCGCCTTTTCACACAGCGCAATTCTTCGTTGGTGCCAGGCTATATTAAAAACGATGTGGCTCAACTCTCGAACCCCTACGTTCGTGAGATTCCTTATAGCGAGGTGTTCCCTGGTCGTGAGTTGAATTATGGCGAATCGTCGATTATTCAAACGCTCAACCTCTCGTTCTATCCTCAAGCGCGTGGTCCATACAACTTAGATGCGCTGAATCTCGACCCAAGCGGCAATCTGCTCTATCCCGAAAAACGATGGGGTGGTATTATGAGAAAACTCGACAACACCAACTTCGAGCAATCAAACATCGAATATATCCAATTTTGGATGCTCGACCCATTCCTCGACCAGAATGCTGACAATCGCGAAGGCGGTGACCTCTATTTCAACCTTGGTGAAGTGAGTGAAGACATTTTGAAAGACGGTTTGAAGTCGTATGAAAACGGTTTGCCAGTAGATGGCGATACCACATATATTAAAAAGACGGTTTGGGGAAAGGTTTCCACCCAATCGTCGATGACCTATGCTTTCGACACCAGTTCAGGCTCACGTATTCACCAAGATGTGGGTTTGAATGGTTTGAGCACTTCAGAAGAAAAGGAATATCCCACTTATCGCGACTATGTGCAGTCGCTTCGCAAACTTTTGCCCGACAGCACCATCGTGAAAATGGAAGAAGACCAGTTCTCGCCAATCAACGACCCTGGTGGCGATAATTACCACTTCTATCGAGGCTACGACTACGACCAGGCGAAACTGGGTATTCTCGACCGATATAAGCGATATAACGGAACTGAAGGCAATTCATTGTCGCCAAGCGATGCTTCCGACCCGCTGTATCAGTCGGCAAGAAGTGTTCCCGATGTGGAAGACATCAACCAAGACAACACCCTCAACGAATACGAGCGCTATTTCCAATACAGGATTTCGGTTCGTCCCGAAGACCTTGTGGTGGGAAAGAACTACATCGTGGATAAGCAAGAACTCATGGTTTCCACTCGCGACGGCAAGAAAACGCCTATCGTTTGGTATCAATTCAGTGTGCCCTTGCGTGAATATGAAAAGAAGGTGGGCTCAATCAACGACTTCTCTACCATTCGTTTCATACGAATGTTTATGACGAATTTCAAGAAGACCACCCACTTGCGTTTCGCTACACTTGAACTCGTGAGAGGCGAATGGCGCAACTACGATTATAACCCAGATGTGCGCACCAATCAGCCAGCAGAGGGGGCGATTACAGTCAACTCGGTGAATATTGAAGAGAATGCCACTCGTCAGCCTGTGAACTACGTTCTTCCTCCTGGCGTAAGCAGAATTGTCGATTCTGGACAATCGCAAATCACCCAGTTGAATGAGCAATCCATGCAGATGAAGGTGGAGCAACTGAAGACAGGTGAGGCTCGTGGTGTGTATCGCAACACCTCGCTCGACCTCCGCACCTACAAGCGTTTGCAAATGTTTGTTCACAACGAAGCGTTCATTGGCGATGCCACAAATCTTCGCGACGGCGATGTGTCGCTGTTCTTGCGCCTCGGTACTGATGCGAAGAACAACTATTATGAATACGAAATTCCGATGGCAGTAACTGCTCCAGGCGTTTACAACACCAACAGTTCAAGCGACCGTGAGAAAGTGTGGCCAACAAGCAATATGCTCGATTTAGACCTCGACGCCCTCATCAATGTGAAGAAGAACCGCAACGCACAGAAAATGGCAGGCGTGGGCGAGGTGTCGTATTATTCTCGCTATTCAGAGCCTGACCCCAACAACCCCAACGACATGATTACCGTGATGGGTAACCCTGCGTTGAGCGATGTGCGTGTGATTATGGTGGGTGTGCGTAACCGTGCCACTTCCACCAAGGAGTGTACGGTGTGGGTAGATGAATTGCGCGTGACCGACTTCAACCAAGATGGCGGTTGGGCTGCCAAGGTGAATGCCAACCTGAATTTGAGCGACATCGCCACAGTGAACTTCGGCTATCATAAGGAGACCACCGGTTTCGGTTCGGTTGACCAAGGTTTGAAGAGCCGCCGTTTAGACGAGTTTGATAATATTAATGTGGCTGTTCAGGTGGATTTGGGCCGTTTCCTCCCTGAAAAGGCTAAACTGAAAGCCCCTGTATATTACTCTTACACTAATCAAAAGACCACGCCAAAGTACAATCCAATGGATAAGGACGTGCTTTTGAAAGATGCGCTCGAAACCTGCTCCAACAGTCATCAGCGCGACTCTATCAACGATTTCGCTGTCACTCGCAAGGTGACCGAGAGTTTCTCTGTGTCGGGATTGAAGTTTGACGTGAAGAGCAAGAATCCTATGCCTTGGGACCCTGCCAACTTCACATTCAGCTACTCATTCAACAAGCAGCACAACACCGACCCCAACAATTCTTACGAAAACACCAACGACTACCGTGGTAGTTTCCAATATAGTTGGACTCCATATTCCAAGCCATTCAAGCCTTTCCACAAAATGATTAATGCGAAGAACAAGAATTTGAAGTTCTTCCGTGAATGGGAGTTCCACTGGTTGCCGGCATCACTGTCGTTCAACACCAACATTTCTCGCTACTACTATGAGCAGCAGACCCGAAATCAGACTGATGCCGATGTTGTGTTGCCTGTGTCGGTAAGTAAGAATTTCCTTTGGGACCGTCAGTTTGCTTTGAGTTGGAACTTCACCAAGTCGTTCAACGTGTCAATCAACACCAACACCACCGCTCATATCCTTGAGCCTGTTGGACAGGTGAACAAGAAATTGTTCCCCGACCGCTATCGCGACTGGCGCGACTCGGTGTGGACCAGTATCAAGGATTTGGGTACGCCATGGGCGTATAACCAGACATTCACCGCCACTTACAAGGCACCGTTTTCATCCATTCCGATTTTGAGCTTTATCTCTGCTAATGCAAGTTATAACGCCACCTATCATTGGGATAGGGGAACTACGCTCGATGGCGTGATTTCTGGTAACACGATTGCCAACCAAGCTGCGCTGAATTTCGATACCCGTTGGGATTTGAACCAGTTGTATAATAAGATTCCATATCTGAAAGATGTGAACAAGAGGTTCTCAAGTTCTTCATCTTACAATTCATGGGGCAGAAACAACAACAGCACTACCTCAAGGAGAACTCAAAAAAAGAAACCAAAGAAATTGGAGCGTACTTTGAAGTTGAATCCCGATTCCACGTTGGTGATTAAGCACAGCTTGAATGTGAAGAATGTGACCGTAACGGCGCGCACTACCGACGGCAAACGCTTCCAAGTGAAGTATAAGGTAAAAGACAACAATAATGTGGAAATTCTCAACAAGGGTGACCAGAATATCAAGTTCACCATTGTGGAAGTTCTTGCCGATGCTAAAAAGACGTTCTGGAGCGAGTTCGCCCAGTATAGCACCCGATTCTTGATGAGTGTGCGCTCGTTTAATGTGAAATTCCGCAATACCCGACAATTATCGTTGCCACAGTTCATTCCTGATATTGGCGATATTTTCGGTCAAACCACGCATTACGATGTGATGGCTCCTGGTTTGGATTTCGCATTCGGTTTCACCGATGAGTCGTATATTGAAAAGGCTAAGGAAAGAGGTTGGCTGCTTTGCGACCAAAATATGACCTCGCCAGCCATCTACAGCAAGACTCAGGAATTTAGCGCAGAAATTCAGATTGAGCCAGTAAAAGGTTTGAAGATTACGCTCACAGGCAACAGAACCGACAACCGCACCAACCAGTTGCAGTTCATGTACGACGATATGACCACCCTCTATTCGGGTAGTTATACCAAGACGCATGTGGCTATTGCTACAGCCTTGCGTGGCTTCAGTGCCGACAATGGCTATAGAAGTGATGCGTTCGACAAGTTTCTCCAGAATATTCCTGTCATCGCACAGCGATTGGAAGATAAGTACAATGGTTTGAATTATCCTGAAGCAGGCTTCATCAAGGGCACTGTGTATGCAGGTCGTCCGTTCGACCCCAAGAATGGCACAGTGAGCACCACCAGCAGCGACGTGCTGATTCCTGCGTTTATTGCGGCATATTCAGGTAAGGATGCCAAGTCGGTGAACTTGAATCCGTTCCCTGGGCTTAGTTCTATACTTCCTAACTGGCGCATGACTTACGACGGATTGTCGAAGTTGCCATTCTTTATGAAGTATTTCAAGAGTTTCACGCTATCACATGCTTACCAGTGTACCTATTCCGTGGGCTCATTCTCAAGTTATAGCGACTGGGTGGCTGTAGGCGACGGTATCGGCTTCTCGCAAGACGCCCTTTCAGGCAACCCATGTCCATCATCGCCCTATAACATTTCATCGGTGACCATCACTGAAAAGTTTGCTCCGCTGATTGGTGTGAATGCTACAATGAACAACAACATCACCTTCAATGCCGAGTATCGCGATGCCCGCACGCTTTCGCTCAATTCTTCGGCTGGACAGTTGGTGGAAACAAGCACTAAATCGTTTGTGATTGGTGCTGGCTATAAGATTGCCAACTTCAACACGGTGCTGAAGATGAAGAACAGGCAGAAGGGCGTGAGCAACGACTTGACGCTCAATCTTGATTTCCAAATCAACAACAACACCGCCCTCATCCGTAAGATTCTTGATGGCACAGCACAGCCTACAAGCGGCACACGCACATTGGGTATTAATTTCACCGCAAACTATGTGATGAGCAAGCGCGTGACTGTGGGTGCGTACTTCGACTATCAAGTGAACACGCCACTCGTGTCCACCAGTTCGTACCCAACCACCAACAGCAACTACGGTATATCCATCAACATGTCGCTCGCAAAATAACCACGAGCCACACGTCATAGACAAGTATCAAAGCCGAAATGATTCAGATTATTTCGGCTTTACTATTGTTTTCTCTGCTATTTTGGGTGAAGATTCCCTAAAAATGATTAAATTTGCAATATGTAATTGTCGCTCAAATGGGTGATAGTTACCAGGAGTATTGAATAAACATCAATTATCTACATTATATGCAAGAAGAATTAAAGAAAAGATTGTCGAAAGACCCTAATAATGGTTTGCTCACCTACGAATACATTGCAAACCACATTGGCTCTGTTGATAAGATTATGCCTGAATTGGTAGAAATCATGATTATGGTTGATAAGACTGGTCAATTTGTGGTCAGCACTGCTCGCTACCTTCATGCTATCGATCCTAAAAAATTTGCAAACAGCATCGACAAACTGATTAAAGCGGCTATTGAAAAGGACCGCGAACGTGTGTATCTTGGCGATTTGGCTGCGTCAATTTGGGGCACCGACTACAAGGAGCGTGCAGAGGAACTGAAGGCTTCCGACGATAATTTCCGTAGAATTTACAAACGTCTTTATCCTGTGGGAATGTAAATTGATGCGAATTATTTCGATTACTTTTTTATTCATGATATGCGTTCTCTCCCTCAGTGAAGGAGCGAACGCACAAATTAATATGGCAAAACAAATGGCAAACGAAAAAGAAACCAAAGTGGCGTTTGAAACCACTCTTGGCAATATTGTTGTGAAATTATATAATGAAACGCCAAAGCACCGCGACAACTTTTTGAAAGTGGTGAACGATAGCGTGTACAATGGTGTGCTTTTTCACCGTGTGATTAAGGATTTCATGATTCAGACTGGCGACCCAAGTTCAAAGACCGCTGAAGCAGGTCAGCAACTTGGCTCTGGCGACCTCGGCTATACCGTGGAAGCAGAATTTGTGTATCCACAGTATTTCCACAAAAAAGGTGCGCTTGCCGCTGCACGCACTGGCGACGCTGTGAATCCAGAGCGCAGAAGCAGTGCTTCGCAGTTCTACATCGTGACTGGTAAGTCGTATTCACCACAGCAGGTGGAAATGATGGAACAGCGCATGGGCGATCAAAAGAAGGAAGATATTTTCAGCGGTTTGGTGAGAGAGCGTGTTGACTCTATTCGCAATATGCAGGCAGCAGGCGATTCTCTCGGTTTGGAAGAACTCCAAAACGAACTGATTGCCCTCACCGAAGCCGAATATGCAAAAAATCCTTTGAAATTCACCCCAGCTCAGGTTGAGGCTTACACCACAGTGGGTGGCACTCCTCACCTCGATGGTCAATACACAGTGTTTGGCGAAGTGGTGGAAGGTATGGACGTGGTGGATAAAATCCAGCAAGCAGCCACCGACCCAGCAGATCGCCCAGTGGACGACATCAAGATTATTTCAGCAAAAGTTGTGGAGTAAAACTATAGCATCACATAACCATGATTTCATTTAATACCTATCGCCTGAAAAATGGTTTGCGCCTGTTGCACTATTATGACAAAAACACCCAAATGGTGGCGTTGAATTTGTTGTATGATGTAGGTTCGAAAGATGAAAATCCGAAAGCCACTGGTCTTGCGCACCTATTTGAGCACTTAATGTTCACAGGTTCGAAAAATGCACCTAATTTCGATGCTCCGCTTCAAGCTGCAGGGGGTAGCAGTAATGCTTGGACCAGTGTTGACATAACCAATTATTACGAAACCCTTCCTGCGCAAAATGTGGAAACGGCATTTTGGCTTGAGTCTGACCGACTTCGCTTCTTGAATTTGACCGACGAAAGCATCGACACGCAAAAGAGCGTGGTGATTGAGGAGTTCAAGCAGCGCTGCCTGAATGTGCCTTACGGCGACTTATATCACTTTTGCAACGATTTGGCTTATAAAGTACACCCATACCGCTGGCCCACTATTGGACTTTCGGTTGATGACATTAAAAACGCCTCGCATGAGGATATCAAGTCGTTTTTCGCACAGCATTATGCCGTCAACAATTTGATACTTTGCGTTTCGGGCCATATTGAATTTGAAAAAGCCGTTGCGCTCACTGAAAAATGGTTTGGCGACTTTGCTCCAGCCAATATACCTGTGCGCAACTTGCCACAAGAACCTGTGCAAACAGAACAAAGGTTCATGTCGGTGAAGCGCGAGGTGCCTCAGAATGTGTTGACGATGATGTATCACATGTGTGGCCGTCGCGATGCCGACTATCAGGTGTGTGATATGTTGAGCGATGTGCTGTCGAATGGTATGTCGTCGCGCTTCTATAGGAATGTGTTGGTGAAGTCGGGACTTTTCACAGAACTCGACGCATCTGTTTCTGGCACTTATGATCCAGGGCTGTTTATTGTGCGTGCCCGCTTGGCGGATGGTGTGTCATTCGACAAGGCCAAGGATGCAATTGATGCAGAACTTGCTGATTTCGTCCGTAACGGTGCCACTGCCTACGAGATAGAGAAATGTGCCAACAAATATGAGTCAACCCGGCTGTTCGACATGATTACTTACGAGAAAAAAGGCGTGAAGTTGTGTCAGTATGAGTTGCTGGGCGACGCTGCCGATATTAATAAGGAAGTGGGTAAGTATCGCTGCATCACTCAAGATAGGCTGATGAATGTGGCTAAAAATTTGCTGAATCCCGACAATTGTTCCGTTCTGTATTATGGTCCCGACGCATAGCTTGGTGACTACAAAACAGATGCTCAATTCCTTAAAAGCTGAAAAAATAAGAGTTAATGATAAAAAAACAAGAAAAAACCGCTTGTTTGCGGAATTTTTTTGTAAATTTGGAATTAATTAATATGTTGACCGTAGGTCATTAATAAATATCATTATGGAATCGCGTGAAATGTCCCAATCGAACAACGAACTCGAAAAGGATGTAACCTTGAACTCCGAGTCTGTACAACAAGACCAAGTTACAGAACTTTCAGAGCAGAAACCTGAAGTGGCAGCAGCTGTCACTGAAGAAGTTGTGAATCAAGTTTCAGAAACTCAAAAGGTTTCTGAAGAGTCGTTAACCAACTATGCAGCTATGGATAAGAAGCAACTCGTGGAGGTGCTTCAAAACCTTGCACAGCAACCCGTCAACGAAGTGAAGGAAGATGTTGTTCGTGTCAGGGTGGCTTTTGCCGCTATCCGCAAGGAAGAACTGGCGAAAGAAAAAGTAGCCTTCATTGCCAAGGGTAATGAAGAGGCTGCTTTTGCCCCCGCTGCCGATGAGCTGGAAGAACAGTTCAAGAGTTTGTATGCAGAAATCAAAGAGAAAAGAGCTGCCTACAATGCCGCGCAAGATGCCTTGAAGGCTGAAAATCTTGCCAAAAAGCGCGAAATCATTTCTAAGATTAATGAGATAGCAGAAGATGCCGACAACGTGAATCGTCAGTACAGCACCGTTCAGCAACTTCAGCAAGACTTCAAAGCCATTGGCGAAGTGCCTTCTGAAAATGATACAGAAGTGTGGAAGTCGTATCAGGTGGCTGTGGAACGCTTCTACGACTTGCTGAAGATGAACAAAGAGCTTCGCGACTATGATTTCAAGAAAAACTTGGAACAGAAGCAAGCACTTTGTGCCGAAGCTGAAGCCCTCGACGAGGAAGCCGACATCGTGGATGCTTTCAAGAAATTGCAACAACTCCATACCTCTTGGCGTGAAATAGGTCCTGTAAGCAAGGAAATCCGCGAAGAATTGTGGACACGTTTCAAAAACGCTTCTGCTGTAATCAATAAAAAATATCAATCATTCTTCGAAGAGCGTAAGGCTAATGAAAAGAAGAATGCAGAAGGTAAAGAAGCGCTTTGTGTGAAGATTGAGGCTATCTCTACCGACAATCTGAAAACCTACGCTGCGTGGGACGAAGCCACTAAGGCGATTATCGGATTGCAGGAAGAGTGGAAGAAACTCGGTTTCGCTTCTCGTAAGGTGAATACCGAACTGTTTGCCCGTTTCCGCAAGAGTTGCGACGAATTCTTTGCAAAGAAGGCAGAATTCTTCAAGCGAATGAAAGATGAGCTTGCTGCAAACTTGGCTAAGAAAATCGAACTTTGTGAAAAGGCTGAGGCTCTCAAGGATTCCACCGAGTGGAAGAAGACCACCGATGCCCTCATCGCTTTGCAGAAAGAGTGGAAAACCGTTGGCCCAGTGGTGAAGAAGCACAGCGATGCCGTGTGGAAACGCTTTATCGCTGCTTGTGACGCTTTCTTTGAAGAAAAGAAGAAGCAGAACGTGAATGTTCACTCTGTTGAGCACGAAAACCTCAAGCAGAAAAAGGACATTATCGCTCAAATCAACTCAATTCTTGAAAACAAGGAAACTGAAGATGCTCCAAACAAGGTTCGTGAATTGATGAAGAAATGGCAGGAAGTGGGTCATGTGCCTTATAAGGAAAAAGACAAGGTGTATGCCGAATACAAGGCAGCCATCGACAAGGCTTTCGAACAGCTCGATATGAAGGCTAAGAAGGCTCGCATGGCTAACTTTGCCAACTCAATCAATCAAATGAGCGATACAGGTAAGGTTTATCACGAAAGAGAGCGGCTTGTTCGTGCCTACGAAATGAAGTCGCAGGAATTGAAGACCTACGAAAACAACCTCGGTTTCTTCAACGCTCAATCTAAGAGCGGTAATTCTCTTGTGAAGGAGATGGAGCGCAAGATTGCAAACATCAAGGAAGAGATTGCAATGCTTGAGCAAAAAATCAAGTTGATTGACGAAAAAATCTAAGGATTATAATCTATAAAGCATTCTCCTTACGGCAGCGCATAGTATGCGTGCCGTAGGGAGTTTGCCTATAACCACTATTTGTTAGGAATGAAGAGTAAGGGAAGATACGGTCAATATATCAGGTGGATATTTTTGGGCATCGACTTTGTCGTGCTCAATTTGTCGTACATGATTGTGTGCTTGCTTTGTAAGCACGATGATATGTTTGTGTCTAAACTTGTTTGGCTCATGATGAATGTGTCGTATATGGCTGTGAGCTATTTCTTCTCTGATATTCACTATCGTCGTGTGGTTTTCGCCGACCGTGTTGCACTACAGGTGATTAAGGCGGTGTCGCTCCATGCTGTGGTGTTTCTTTCGCTCACCTATTTTCTGAGCGACGACCACTTTGATTGGGAGAGTTTTGGTAAGTTTTACGGATTCTTCTGTATAGGGCTTGGCAGCTGGTGGATTATTTCACGAAAGTTGCTGAAGCGCTATCGCTCTTTGGGTAAAAACTATAAGCAGATTGTGGTGATTGGCGCTGGACCAGTGGGGCAGAAACTCATTGGTGTTTTGGAGGGCGATCAAGGCTATGGCTATCGTATAGTTGGCGTATTTGATGATAATAAGAATTTAAGTAAGACTGAATTTTATAAAGGTACGCTGGATAAGGTAGAGCAGTTTGTACACGATAATCCTATTGATGAAATGTATTGCTGCATTCCCGATACAGATAATGAGGAAGTGGCAAAACTCCTTTCAATAGCCGAGCGCAATGCAGTGGATTTCTATTATGTGCCACAGTTTGGCCGTCATATTACCCGACAATTTGAACTTTTCTCGGTGGATAATGTGCCAGTGCTTCAAGCGCGCCCCAATCCGCTCAGTTTGCCTGTGAATGCGGCGATGAAGCGTTTGTTCGACTTTGTGGTGTCGTCTATCATGCTTGTGCTCTCGCCTTTGGTGCTGATTCCAGTGGGCATTGCTATCAAGATGTCGTCGCCAGGTCCATTGTTCTTCAAACAGCGCCGCACTGGCTTGCGCGGTAAGGCGTTTACTTGCTATAAATTCCGCACCATGCGCGTAAATAGCCAGAGCGACACTGTGCAGGCTACTAAGGACGACCCAAGAAAAACGAAAGTGGGTGATTTTTTGCGTAAAACCAGTATCGATGAGCTGCCACAGTTCTTCAACGTGTGGCGTGGTGAAATGTCGATTGTGGGACCTCGTCCGCACATGGAGCAGCAAACTCACACCTATAGCGAACTCATCGATAAATATATGCTTCGCCATGTGATTAAGCCAGGTGTGACTGGTTGGGCACAGGTGAATGGTTTCCGTGGACCTACCGACGAACTTTGGAAGATGGAAAAGCGTGTGGAATACGATGTGTGGTACACAGAAAACTGGAACTTCTTCCTCGACTTGAAAATCATTGTGCTTACCGTGGTGAATGCAATAAGAGGCGAACAAAACGCTTTCTAACCTATAAACAGCTCTCATTATGCCAATTAACCCCGAACAACTAAAAGCGCAAGCACTTGGTGTGCTGCGCCAATTCTATGGCTATCCCTCGTTTTTGCCGATGCAATATGAGGTGATAAGTCACATTATGAGTGGTGGCGACAGCATCGTGCTGATGCCCACAGGCGGAGGCAAGTCGCTTTGCTATCAAATCCCTGCGCTGTTGAGCGATGGTTGCTGCGTGGTGGTTTCGCCGCTGTTAGCGTTGATGAAAGACCAGGTGGACGCCTTGATTGCTAATGGTGTGCCAGCGGCTTCTATCAATAGTATGCAGACCGAGGCGCAGAATCGCGATGTGCTGGATTGTGCTTTAGCGGGGCGAATCAAGTTGCTGTATATTTCTCCAGAGCGTTTGTTGGGCGATTTAGATAATTGGTCGAAACACATAAAAATCAGTTTGCTCGCTATTGATGAAGCCCACTGTATTTCGCAATGGGGGCACGACTTCCGACCTGAATACACTCAACTTTCGGTGTTGAAAGAGCATTTCCCTGGTGTGCCCATCGTGGCGCTTACCGCCACTGCCGACCAAATCACGCGCGACGACATCAGAAAGCAACTCAATATTCCCGATGCAAAACTTTTCCTTTCGTCGTTCGACAGGAAAAACATTTCACTCACAGTGCTGTCTGGCTATACTGGCGCAGATAAATTCAATACGTTGGTGAAGTTTATCGACCGCCACCATGGCGAATGTGGCATCATTTATTGTTTCAGCAGAAAGAATACCGAAACACTGGCAGAGAAATTGAAGCGGCGTGGATTGAATGCGCAGGCGTTTCATGCTGGTTTGTCAGTTTCTGTCAAAAACGCTGTCCAAACAGGCTTTCTCAACGATGATATTCAGATTGTGTGTGCTACTGTAGCCTTCGGTATGGGTATCGACAAGAGCAATGTGCGTTGGGTGGTGCATTACAATATGCCTCAAAATATGGAGTCGTATTATCAGGAGATTGGTAGAGCTGGGCGCGATGGTTTGGAGGCTGATGCGCTGATGTTTTACTCTTATGGTGATGTGATTTCTCACAACCGTTTCGTCAAGGAATCGGGGCAAGTGCAACTCAACACTCAAAAGTTGGAGTTGATGCAGCGTTATGCCGAATCGTCGATTTGTAGGCGAAGGATTCTTTTGAGTTATTTCAATGAGCGTATCGACCACGACTGCGGTAACTGCGACGTGTGCAAGAATCCCCCGAAGCGATTCGATGGCTCCATACTGGTGCAGATGGCGCTGAGTGCGATTGTGCGCACCGGCGAGAAAATCGGTCTTTACACCCTGAAGGATATTCTGCGTGGTTCTTCCAGTGTCGAAATCATTCAGCAGGGTTATCATCACTTAAAGACTTACGGTGTGGGTCGCAATTTAAGCAATCTTGAGTGGAATGCCTATTTGCTGCAAATGCAGCAGCTTGGCATTTTCGATGTAGCTTATAACGAGAACAACCACTTGAAAATCACTTCCTATGGTAAGGACATTCTTTACGGCAGGGAGAAAGTGCAGCTCACTCAATTCGTTAAGAAGGAATTTGTGGAGAAGGAGAAACCTGTCGTTGTGGAAAAGACATTTGATTTCAACTTGACGCTTTCTGAACAGGAATTGTTCAACCAGTTGAAGGCTCTTCGCTATACCATTGCGCAGCGCGAGCATAAGCGTCCGTATATGGTGTTCAGCGACAAATCGCTCAAGGCGATGGCTCACGAACGCCCAACCACCAAACTTGCTTTCAGCTCCGTTTTTGGTGTGGGTGAAATGAAAACCGAAATGTATTGGAAGCCGTTCACCGATTTGATTAAGCGAAATATCTAATACGGGACTATGGCATTGAAGTCGAAAGACCGCAAGCCCTAATGACCGATTTGAGTTAAAAAAAGAAGGTGCGCTTTTACAACACACCTTCTTTGTCATATTTTGGCAATACGATTTGCTTTTATTTCACATTGGCTTTGAGGAACTCAGTACATTCTTCAAAGGTTTTAAATGTGTGGTTTTCGGGAACGAGTTCAGGAATACAGCCCATAGAGGTGAGCATATACATTGGCTGTGGTTGAATGATGGTCATCAGCACCATCACGCCACGCTCGTTCAATTCCTTGATAGCAGTTTCCATTGCGTACAATCCCGATTGGTCCATGAAGCTGACACGGCGCATACGGATAATCACGATTTCAGCATCGGCTGGCACATCGTTCATCACTTCTTGGAATCGGGTGATTGAACCGAAGAAGATAGGACCATTCAGACGCTGAATGTAGATTTTGTGTTTTGCGTTGGCTGGCATGTCGCTTTCGTCGCTCCAAGGGCTTTCCTTGTCGAAGTTTTGCATTTCCTGTGAGCTGTATGAGCCTTCCACAAGGTCGCTGGCGCGCTTCATAAACAGCACGCAAGCAATCACCATTCCCAAGCCTACGGCGGTGAGCAGGTCAACAAACACGGTGGTGAAGAACACCACGATAAGCACAAACGCGTCGGCGCGTGGAATCTTCAGCAAGTCGCGGAAACCTTGGAAGTCGATAATTCCCCAACCCACAGTAATCAAGATACCAGCCAGCACAGCGAGTGGCACGTGTTTCACGAGGAAACCCAAACCAAGCAGAATGGCAAGCAACAGCATTGAATGGAACACACCACTGAGCTGTGTGCGGCCTCCTGACTTCACATTCACTACTGTTCGCATAGTGGCACCAGCTCCCGACACGCCGCAGAACAAACCGGAGATGGCGTTGCCGATACCTTGACCAATCAACTCTTGGTTGCTGTTGTGCTTTGTTTTGGTGATATTGTCAGCCACCACCGAGGTGAGCAGCGTGTCGATTGAACCAAGACCTGCGAGGGTAAGACCGGGAATCACTGCTTGCTTGAGTATTTGCGCCCAGTTCACACCGCTCAGGTCCACGCTGCCGTTGGCAAAGAATGGCATTGGAATGCCCGATGGAATTTCGCCAATCTTGAGTGAGTCGTCAAGATTGCAGAACAGCGAAATGATGGTGATGATAATCAGTGCAACGAGTGTGGCTGGAATCTTTTTAGTGATGCGTGGGAATGCCATGATAATGGCGATGGTGCCCAAGCCCAGGAGAAGGGCAGTGGTGTCGATGCCGTTTGACACAATTTCAGGGAACTGGGTGATCATATCCACCACCAGCACAGGCGATTTCAAACCAAGCAGAGGGTAGATTTGTTGGAGAATGATAATTATGCCGATACCGCTCATGAAACCCGACAGCACAGGGTAGGGGATATAACGCACATACTTACCGATTTTAATGATACCAAACAAGATTTGGAACAAACCGCAGAACATGCCTGCCAGCGACATGGTGAGCAGCACCTCGCTCATGTTGCCATTGCTGGCTGCCCATGCGCCGCTCACCACCGATGCGGTGATGACGGTCATTGGACCCGTAGGGCCGCTGATTTGTGAATGTGTGCCACCGAATATTGAGGCGAAGCAGCCAAGAAGTGTTGCGCCCACAAGGCCAGCCAATGCGCCCACCGAACTTGCCGATGGGTCGTCGATGCCACCAAACGCTTGAATACCGAAGGCAAGTGCAAGTGGCAATGCCACAATACCTGCCGTGATACCACCAAAGAGGTCTCCTTTGATGTTTTTAGTAGAAATAAAACTCATAAGAAATAATATATGTTTTTATAGAATAATTCGTTTGCAAAAAGATGGAAATCACACCACAGAGGGGGTACCTTTCCCGAATAAGACTGCAAAATTACAAAATTTTCACCAATTAACCCAAATCGGGCTTAGAGGAAAATCTATGGGGAAACTGAAACGACAGCAGGAACAGGCATAGGAATAGGCACAGAAACAGAAACAGGCATCGGAGATGCCAAATGATGCGAAACACCATGCAAGTGTCCTTGCACGCAAGGACGCGCAGCTCGGTGATAGCGATGTGTACGAAATATGAGCCTCGGAGAGGGTCGGTCGTGGTATCATTCTCTCCCTTCTGTATAATCATAACCGACCCTCTCCGAGGCTCGAAACCATCTCTTATTCTTATCACCAAGCTGCGCTCAATCGCAAGCGATTGAGCTTGTATGGTGTTTCGCATGATGCGGCATCTCCGATGCCTGTAGCTTCAATTTTTTGTACGGTTGATATTTATGGAATTTCTTGATATAGGTTTACCAAAATATAGGCTCAGTGGAAAAATACTGGGGGGAAGTTTCAGTTTTGTTAATCATTTTCGTTA
>ERZ1026876.371-NODE-371-length-27590-cov-7.211077_pt1 | contig 27590 bp, 46 predicted proteins | sample MGYA00380168_ERZ1026876 | MGnify/ENA primary metagenome ERZ1026876 (study PRJEB33269, sample SAMEA4719804) | human gut metagenome | biome: human-associated habitat; feature: organic feature; material: feces | place: Cameroon | collected 2013-10 ... | reverse complement strand
GTTTCGATTCGAGAAGTTGCAAGAAATAACGGAGAATCAAAGACTGTAGAACATATTGATAAGATCTTAACAGAAGTTAGAAAGTAACACGAATTAAGCAACCCACGAGGGGCAGATACCTAAATATCCTGCTAACTGCCCCAAGTGTTACTTAGAATATAGCAGTAACAGATATAAAAGTCAACGAAAGGAGTGAAAAACTTGGAAAAGTTACAGATTAGTCTTGCCGCGGCTAGAGTAAACGCGGGACTAACGCAAATGGATGTAGCAAAGGAAATGCATATATCTAAGCAAACAGTGGTTAACTGGGAAAATGGGAAGGTGATACCAAAGCCAGCACAATTGGAAATGATGTGTCGTTTGTACGATTTTCCAATTGATAATATTTTTTTGCCTAGAAAGTAAACTTTAAGTTGATTTTTGCGAGCGAAGAGAGAAAGGAGGCAGCGGGACAGTGAAGAAACTCATGATTGATTTAGACAAAGGAGAAATATTCATTAATGACAAAAAGGTGGAGTATCCGGTTGTAGTAAGGATGCCAATAAAGACTTCGCCACAATGGCACAGAGGTTTATTAATAAATGCCACAAAGGAAGCGTATGAAGAAGGAAAACTGCCCAAAATTTCAGTTGAAGTTGAAAATTTGGACAGTTTGTGATTACTGGTAATACATTTTAAAAGCTTTGAGTTCGGATTCTTCAACAATGGGGAATTCTGATTGTAATTGTAGATAGTGGCCGGAATCATCAATTAGAGTGTTTCCGGGCTGAATGGATTGATAGTAGTCGGGAGAAAAAACGACAAAATTACCATATTTGTCTGATGAGCGGATTCCTTCGCATAGCCCGATTTCAACAGGTCCATCTAACAGTTTAAAAGTCTCAAGCATAGGATTCTCCTTTCATATGTACTCGGCATTGGCAGATGCCTATAGAACAATTATAAGAGAGAAGAATAGTTATATCAAGAGAAAGGATACAACACAATGTTTAATGTAGAAAAATTAGATAAAACAATAGGGCATATTGAGGATGAGATTAGTGCAACGGGGTGTACTGCTGAAATGGTTATTGCTCTTGCAAGTCTGATTCAAGCAAGAGCACTGATTGAAAGTCGGACAAAACAGGAGATTACGATTGACTCAAAGAAGCTTAGTGAAACTATTCGAAAAGCCATAAGTGAGGCAGAGCAATGACGACAGAGAAGAGGATTTTAATTCAATTCATACTGATTCAACTAATTTGGACTCTACGCAAGTTGGATCAGAAGCAATATAAGATCGCAATTAGACAGTTGCGACAATCAAGGCTGCCAGGATTCCTTGTTGACAACATAATCAGAACAACAGACAAGTCAAGTGAATAACATAACATAACGAGAAATGAGGTGGTTTGAATGGCTATTATCAGAGAGCAATATATCGGGAATGCAAAGGTATTAACGGATGATGATTGTTATGCACATTTGACACCGGAACAGTTAGAACAGAGAAAAAGTGCCGTAGCTGAGAGTGTGATTAAGATCTGTACAGAGGCAATGGCAAGAAAGTCAAGAAAAAATGACGACGAAAGTGCATAGTTCATAAAGAAAAGGAGTTTGTGCGACCTCGCACAGAAAGAGGGGAATAGGCATGAGTGACAAAATACATTATATGGTTGAAGGTATGGACCAGTTGGTAAGAGCACTTAAGCAATATCCTGATAATAAGGTTTTTAGTGTTTCTGAGATTGAAATCATATCTAATCGGGTTTATTTGGAATTAACGAAAGAGGAAGCAGAAAGGACAAAAAGATGAGTAAGAAAGAAGAGGAATTAACAGCGGTTCAGAACGTTGGAGCAACGGTATTCATGATTGGGATAATAGCTGGCTGCATGGCAGGGAATCCACTGACGTTGATGATATGTGCCGGGGCATTAGTGATAGGTGCAGCAACTGTGGCAGTTGCAGGGTTAATGCTGGACAAGTTATACGAAGAGGAAGGAGAGAAAGAAGATGGCAGGACAGGGAAGAAAGCCAGCTAAGCCGGTCAAGTATGATCTGTACGAATATGACCCGGCAGGCAACGTAACATATGTCGGAGCATTTACGAGGATGGAATTGGCAGATTGTTTCGCCATACCGATCAAGAACCTTGTAGAAGAAGTAAGAACCAATAAAGCAAAATATCTAAATGGTACATATCGTGTACGTCCTGCGGGAACGGAAGCGAAGCGGCAAATGGAAATTCAGAAGAGACATAAGCCGGCATTTAAGGTACCACCAGTGAAGTGTAGTTCGGGATGCAGATTTAAATATTAGGAGGATATATGAGAACAACAGGAACTAAAACGGGTAGAGTCAGAAACTTTGTCAACAAACAGGACATGGATGAAATTCGGAAATCGTACTACAACGGTACACCAATCTGGAAGTTGGCGGAGTGGTACGGGGTGACTGAATTCGCGATTAACAAGATTATTAATGGACGGTAAAAGAAAAAGCACCGACCGAAGCCGATGCCCTTCTGTGAACACTATTAACTAACAAATAAATTGTATCACAGATAGGGCAAAAAGGCAAGGATTTTAAAGAATTTCCTTGTCTTTCATCACTCGATTAAGCTATTAAAGTTATGGCAAAAAGGAGATACATATGCCTTATCTGGAGAAGAGACATCATTTAGAACACAATGGGAGAAAGTGGATAGAAGTAGAACAATATTTTTCCGGTATGTATGGGAATCATGACACCCGGTTACCGAGGTGGAAGATGACCAGTGAACAGGTGGAGATCATTAACCGGAGAAGAGCAGCGAAGGGATTACGAAGATTGATTCTGTTGAACTTCTCACCGGGAGATCTTTATCTGACATTTACATATCGCAAAGGTGTGAGAGTCACACCGGAAGAAGCAGTGAAGATATTGAACCGGTTTATGGATCGGTTGAAGTATCAATACAACAAACGGGGACAGCCCTTCAAGTGGATCAAGACCACAGGACTGACCTCCACCGGAAAAGCACATCACCATGTGATCATGAACCGGGTGGAGGGAGTACCGTATGACAAGGTGATCGCTAAGTACTTTCCGTATGGGAGAGTATGCACCGAGTATCTATACGAGGATGGAGAGTACAAGCAGTTAGCAGACTACTTCATCAAGCATAAGAAAGAGACAGCGGAACGGAAGAAACCGGATGAGAAGGTTGGAGCATTAGGGTATAGCTGCAGCAAGAATCTGAAACGGTCCAATCCGAAGCCACTTGTGATCAAGGAAGCAAAGATTAAGAGACAACCAAGAGTACCGAGAGGATATGATCTGGAAGATATAGAAGAAGGAAGTACGAAGGACGGGTATCTGTATCGGTACTATACGCTACGGAGGCGGGAATAAATGAGAGCATATAAAGCATTTAATAAGAATCTGACCTGCACAAAGGGAAGAGGAACATTTCAATACAAGCCGGATACAGTGTTTGAAGAGGATTGGGCCAAATGTGCCAATGCAGGGTTTCATTGTACAAGTAATCCGCTTGATACATTGGAATATTATCCAAACATGGATAAATCCGTTTACTGGATTGTAGATGCGGAAGGAGATATTAACGAAGACGGAGTAGACAGCCGGATTTCCTGTACGAAGATGGAACTGGTGAAGGAACTGACGATTGAGGAATTTGTCTATGAATCCTTGTTATACATGGCAAAGTATCCCAAAAGGGAATATAGCGTTGAAGAAAAGACGCTGGGAAATGAGTGGATTGCGATAGCAAGAGGGAAAAATCCAACGGCAGCGGGACCAGACGGGTGTGTTCTGGGGTTAGCCAAAGAAAAAGAGGATGGAACGATCGGAGCAGTGGCAATCTATGTGGCAGGACAGGATGTAGCAGCAAATACATATTGTGATGTTGATGGAAGGAAGGTGTCTGTGGATGAAGAAGAAGGAGTTATTGGCAATGAAGCCGATTACACCGACGAAAGCAATGATACAGAGGGCGAACCAGCAGCAGCCCTCATATAAAAGAAAATTATATGAAAAAGGAACATACAAGACATATAAGATTGGATGCTTTGGAAAAGCAGATTGCGAGAACGGAATAGTAAGAATTGCAATCTTCAAGACGGAAGATCTGCGAAAGGGATGGAGAAAACCGGAGTATACGATCTATTTAGATCCGTATGAAAGAGATTTCGTGACATATAAGCATGAAGAAGGAAAATGGTCAGATTGTATACTGTATAATCTGCCGGGCTGGTACTCATGGAATGAATTTGAATGGTTAGACTCCTTGTTTGTAATGCCGGCAGGGAGAAAGGCGTTATCCGTTCATTTATGCGGCGGGCAGTATATTGATGCGAAAGCCGCAATAAGAGCAATCATTAACTTCCAGGAGGGCATCCGACGGGATAACCGGGAAGAGAGATATAAAAGAGAGACAGATCCGTGGGATGAAGCTATGAAGAGTATACCGGAACTGCCAAAGGACTTTAAGGAATGGGCTGGCAGATGGGGAAATGATGAACACCTGCTTATGTACAAGTATGATCCGAAGGGAGCCAAGACCGGATACTGTACAGCGTGCCAGAAGGAAGTACCGATTAAGAATCCAAAGTACGGTGATAAGAAGAAATGCCCGAAGTGTAGAAGAATGGTGGAGTATAAGAGTACCGGAAAGGTTAAATCTTATAGGACAGACGAAAAGTATGCGTATATTCTTCAGAAGTGTAAAGAAGGTATCTGGGTAAGAGAGTTTAAAGTATGGAATAGATATGATCGGAGTAAAGAGTATAAGCCGGATGTTTATATACGGGAAATCCGCCGGGCATTATGGAAAGACGGAGCATGGTTGAAGGCATTTGCCTATGGAAAATATAAAAACGGGGAACACCGGTTTATAGAGGGTGTGCCGTCAGAATCATATAAATATTATTGGTATGCAGATGAAGGATATATATATCCAAGGAATATCAATAGAATCGGATTGGAACGGAGTGGTCTTCCTGCATTAGCAAAAAAACGGATCAAAGTAGATGCAGAAATGTATCTGAGTAAAGAAAAGAGCATGCCGGTGTTAGAGCAGGTGATGAAAGCAGGTCTGTTAAAGCTTACAGCAGATTATCTGAAAATAGAAAATGAATCCATTAACCTTGATCTAACACAGACCAAGCTTACCAAAGTTCTACAGATTGATAATGCACGGCTTAAGAGACTTGTACAGATGGATGGTGGACGTGTTGGTCTTATGTGGCTGCAGGAGGAGAAAAAGCATAATACGATCTATCCGGACAAGACGATCAAAGAATTTGAAGATTTGGGGGTAAGACCAGGCTATATAGAAGACATGCTGCATTATATGTCAGTTCAGAAGACACTTAACTATTTGAAAAAACAGAAGATGTTAATGTCTCATGTCAATACAAAACAGGTGATCAGTACATGGCTTGATTACATGAATATGGTCAAGCGTCTACGGATGGATGACACGAATTCGCTTGTCTATAAGCCGAAAGACCTAAAGAAAGCGCATGATCATCTGGTTAAGGCAGTCCGTGAAAAAGCGTTAGAGCTGGATGCACTGGATGTATTGGAACAGTTCCCGAACGTAGAGAAACGGCAGAAAGAAGTGGAAGAGAAGTTCACCTTCCAGGACAAGAAGTATGCGATTGTGGTGCCAACTAAGGTCGAGGACGTATTAAGAGAAAGTAAATGTCTGAATCTCTGTCTGGATACAACAAATATATACTGGGATCGGATTGAACATCAGGAAACGTATCTTGTATGGCTGCGGAGAGTCAGTGATATAGACAAGCCTTGGTATGTGATCGAAGTACAGCCGGGAGGCAGTGTAAGACAGAAGAGGACATTAGGGGACAACCAGAATGATGACTACCAGAAGGCTGTCAAATTTATAGAGAAATGGCAGAAGAAGATAAAAGCCCGTATGACAGAAGAAGATATACGCTTAGAACAGATCAGCACACAGAAGCGTATGGCAGAGCTTGATAAGCTGCGGAAAGATGGAAACAGGATTCACCGCGGTAAGTTGCAAGGCAAATTATTGGCAGATGTATTAGAGAATGATTACATGGATATAGGAGGATTTGAGAATGTGGGATAAATTTGGAGAATTTGATTCGGCAGATGAGATCAATGGTAAAGCTAAGGAGTTAAGAGACAGTGGCCATCCAGAAGAGGTGATGAAACTGGCGAAAGAAAACGGAATCATGAAAGAAATGGCAGATATATTTATTACAGCGGGAACGGACATATTGTGTGACTGTACGGAGGCGGCATTTGGCAAGCTTTCTGTTGAGATTGAAAATTATGATAAAAGATATATAGCAAATGCGAAAGAGGTGGTGCAGGCATTAGAGTCGTTGATGGCACAGAAGAAAGTCAGATATGAGATGCACATGTACGGTATTGACATTTCAATCGATATTACCGGAGAGCAGTTAGCGGAGCAGATCAGAAAGAATGGAAAGAATCTGAATATTATCCTGAAGGATGTATTTACGAAAGCGCAGAAGATTCATTCCGAGGGGAATCCGGCATCTGCACTGGTGATTCCTATGGTAATTGAACAATACATGAAGGAGGGCAAGTAAGATGGAACAATTGGTATTAAAGGGACTGGAATACTGGGAGCACCGGATTGAAGCAGCATACGAATCGGCATTTAAAGCATGGATGGTACAGTGCCATGCAATCAAGCAGATTCGGGATGAAGAGGCATATAAGGCAGCGGGATACAACAGCATTGAGGAATATGCAGAAAGGCGGTGGAATTATACCAGAACGACCACTAACCGCATGATCGATGTCTGTGAACAGTTCTCAAAGGGAGGCAACAGCCCGGAACTGGACGACAGCATACGGACAGAGAAGAAATCTATGTTGTTGACGCTTCTGTCTCCGAATCTTGACAAGGAAGATTATAAGCTGATCTGCGAAGATACAAAGGTCAAAGATATGGAACAGCTTGCCAAGCTGCAGGGTGAGTATTCAGAGGGCGACCAGGTAGAAGGGCAGATGAGCCTTATTCAGGAATCAGCCCAGGGAGATATCTTAGATGCTGTAAGGCAGATATTCCGGCCAAGAGAAGAAAAGGAACGGCTTGACAATCTTTTTCAATTAGATCCTGATAGTGACGAGATGAAATACTGGGTGAATGACTTTAATTATACCGGTAACAGAATGATCTATAGCAGTGAAATGTTTCCGTTCATGTTCTTCTTTTATTCAGACAAAGAGGGAGTTAAGATCAAGAATCTTAAAACAAGAGAGATTGAAGAAAGGACATATAAGGATTTCTATTTCCTAGTAAGGAGAGCATTCAGCAAAGAGGCAGTGAACGGATCGGATATATGGCGGCAGGCATTTGGTGCGGCGTATGAAGAGGAACAGAGGCAAAAACAGGAAGAGGAAAGGATAAAAAAGCAGCTTGAAGAACAAAAGAAAAAAGTAGTCAGTCGGAAAAAGACAGAAAGCCGCAAAAACAACCTTACGGAGAGTGATTCACAACCGAAAGATATCAGTACAAGCGAAGAAAAGCCAATTTCCGAGAAAGTACAGGAAATCAAGGCTTCCGAGCCTTTGACCGAACCGGTAAAAGAGGAAGAATCACAGGCAACAGAACCGGAAAAGACAAAAGAGCCACAAAAAGAGGCAGAAAATCCGGTGTGCGACCTCGCACAAACCCGCATAAGTTCCCATACGGAGAGTGATTCAGAGGATGTAGAGAAAGAGCCGGAAATCGTTTCCGAGGAGCTAGAGCATGAGGTCGTATCCGGAGAGGTAGAAGATGAACATATCGTGCATCTGATTGTACCAGAATATCAGGCTATTGCAGAGAATAGCAAAAAATTCCTGATTTGCAAGAATAATGTGCAGGTTGGAGATGTGATTGTTATCCGGGTGAAGTTCAACCGGGCATTTTCGGATATCAAAGCAAAAGTTACATATAGAGAGAAGAATACCGGATTAATGCCGGAATATACAGCATACGGAATTGAGGTAGTAGATGAAGAAGAGTAAAAGAACAAAAGCCACTTCGTTTTCCAAGGATACAGCAACAGCTATTATGCAGCGGGACAGGTATCAGTGCCTGTTCTGCCGCCTAGGTAAATATGGAAAGTCAGAATGTGACTGGATACAGGACATCATGCATTATGTGAATCGTTCTGCCGGTGGATTGGGAATCGAGCAGAACGGAGTAGTTGGGTGTCGGTATCACCATAGTCTGTTAGACAATGGCAACAAGGGATATCGGAAAAAATGTTGGCAGACATGAAAGCATACCTGCAAGAGCAGTATCCGGATTGGAACGAAGAGGAGTTGTACTACAAGAAGTATTAAGGAGTTGGTGAGTAACAATGAATAAAAGAAAAGCAATATCTAAAAGCACAAGAACAACCGTATATCTCATGTATAACGGACATTGTGCTTATTGCGGCAGACAGATTGATTTAAAAGATATGCAAGTAGATCACGCAAAGCCGCTTAGAATTGGTGGGGCAGATGATATATCAAACTATATGCCTACTTGTCGGTCTTGCAATCACTATAAATCCACTCTCGATATAGAGGGGTTTAGAAAATATCTTTCGGATATACATAAAAGGCTTATGCGTGACAGTATACCGTATCAAGTGGCAGAGCGGTTTGGAATAGTTAAGCATGTATCAGATGATGTGAAATTTTATTTTGAAAAATGGAGAGGTAATCAATCATGAGTTTAAAACCAATATTATTCAATACGGAGATGGTGAAAGCTGAGTTGGATGGGATTAAACGTTGTACTAGACGTGTGGTGAAAGGGTATATTCCAAAGGATGCTCAATTTGGATATACGGCGTTTACCCCAAAAGGCTATATATCCTGTCGTGGTATATTCGAAGACGGTTATGGAGAGAAATTTTTCAAATTGCCATATCAAAAGGGCGATATACTGTATATCCGGGAAACGTGGAGCGAATGGACAGGTGGATATTTGTACAAGGCATGGACTGAACCATTTCCACAGCCAGGTCTATTCCCAGGAATAAAGTGGAGTCCATCCATTCATATGCCGAGAGATGCTGCCCGCATCTGGTTAAAAGTAACGGATGTACGGGTAGAACGGCTGCAGGATATTGATATTAACGGTATTCGAAGTGAAGGTCTGGGTTCAGCGGCTGTTCATGCAGGGGATATGGATATAGCTTTGAAAGAGTGGGAAATTCTTTGGAACTCTACTATCGATAAATCCAACATAGATACATATGGATGGGAAGCCAATCCTTTTGTTTGGGTAGTTGAGTTTGAACGATGTGAGAGACCAGAAAGTGAGAAATGATATGGCATATATAGTAGATAGAGAATTACCGAAGTATTGTAATAAATGTCCGTTTGGTGTGGTGAAATCTTCACTACCATTGTCGGAAGGCACCCATAGTTACCAGTGTAGCATTAAGTTAGAAAAGGGTGATCGATTGGAAGTGAAAATTGATTATGAGTTAGATGTGCCAAAACCGGAAGATTGTCCATTGGTTGAGGTGTAAAGGAGGTAGACATTATGGTATTTAACAAGAGTGTATTCAAGAAGATGATCAAGACCGCATATAAGACATGTGGATTACTGGTAGCAAATAAGGATGATCGGATCATATTAGCCGGAGGCTGGTGGATGATGTCGGTGGAAGAGAAGTGGTTCCCTAAATGGGGTATGGCTGCTGTAATTGAACTGACAGGAGAGATACCGGCAGCGGGAGAAAGCTTTCGGTCAACATCTGCCGCAAATCAGATGGAGTTGCCGAATGAATTCGTGCTAGGATTAGATGAGAACTACGGTAACCGGGCAAAGTCAGATCCGTATCTAGACACTCACATATTAGACGATAGTAAGGTGTCTCTAATGCATTATCTTAGAAATGGGAGAAATGTCGTGGCAGTGAATGAGATGATCATGGAGTTGTATGATCCAGGAGTAGGTGAAGAAGGAGAACCAACGGATGCAGAGCCGGCGCGCGTGGATCACCAATGGGTATATTGGCATACACCGGTATGTTCGTGGGCTTGCGGTATAATCGATTATTCAAAACAGGAGGATATAGCATTCTGTGAGGGATTAGGAGAACTCTTACAAGCAGTTAGATAACAGTAGCACCCGTTATACACCACAAACATAACGGATTACATAGAAATCCGATACCTTGCAGATGGTCCGTAAGGTATCGGGGAAAGGAGCAGCATGCAGGACGTTAATATATACATCTATACGGAGTATAAAGGATCATTTGCTAGTGGCAGCGGGAAATGGCATGTGTTGTTGGAGTGTGAAGCTGCTATATCAGGAAAGCTTGAGACAGTGACCATGAAAGAGATAGGAGCCGAGGAAGACATCACGAAGAACCGGTTGGAAGTGTTGGCACTGCTGAAAGCCTTGCAGCATTTGACCAAGCCTTGCAATTTGGTTATATATACCAATTCGGCATATATCACCAGTGCATACGATCATGGATGGCTGCAGAACTGGATCGGGCATGATTTCAAGATTAAGGGAAAGGAGATTCGGCATGCAGATTTGTGGAAACAGGTAGTGGATATTAGCGTGGATAGTTCGATTCGTGTGAAGCAGGTAGGAAAGACATCCTATACGGCGGCACAGAGAAGTGAGTTGGAGCATTGGAAGGAGTGAATAAGATGAGTGAGGAAGAAATTATATCGATGTATGTAAAGGAGAGATATCCTGAACTTTTATGTACCATGGATTTTGTAGTTTACAAAATGTGTGTGAGATTAAGAAATCTACCACAAGAGATGAGGAAAGGTATAGAAAATGGCAAGAAAAAATAGAGAAGTAAAAGAAATTGATTGGAATAAAATTGAGGTAGGGACACCTATTCTTGTAAAAGACTTAAGAGCAGGCATATGGTTTAAAAGACGATTTGCAAAGTACGAGAACGGAGTTGTATATACGTTTATTCAAGAAGATGCAGATAGTCTTAATAATCTGAGCTATTGGAGGTATGCAAAATTGCCAGAAAGTGAGGAATAAGATGAGTAGAGTATACATATCCGGAGCAATTACCGGAACAAGTGATTTTATGGAGAGATTTGGAACAGCAGAGGATAGATTAAAAAGAACAGGATATGATGTGGTGAATCCGGCTAAGCTGAATGGCATCATGCCGAAGGATGCAACACATGAGGAGTATATGAGAATGAGTTTCGAGCTACTAGCCATGTGCGATGCTATCTACATGTTGGAAGGATGGGAAGAAAGCAAGGGAGCAAACAGAGAATATGGTTATGCGGTAGCAGCGGGAATAGAAGTGTTAAGGAGGTAGATGGAAATGAAAAATACAAAGAAGTTACATAAAGCAGCAAAAACAATACAGAAATTTTGTAATAAAAGAACAGAATGTTTTGACTGTCCGATGTTAATAGATTGTAGATGTCGATTGGATCATCCACATAGATGGAATATCAAAACTATGTTCCAGGAGGGGAAAAGGTGACCAAAGAAGAAAGGGACAAGATCATAGACCTATTTGAGAAGTATAGTTTCGAAGGCGAGACAAGGACATTACATGACACTGTATCAGGCAGCGGGACGGAGAAAACAACGTTGATTACAAAGGCAGATGCGATACGAGTTGTGCAGGATATAGCGGTGTGCGATATCGCACATGAAACAAAGAAGTAAAGGGGTGTGGAATTCGTGGCAAAAGTGCAAAAGAGTGTATTAGAACAGTATATTGACCTAAAGCTTGAAATTGAGGAATTGGAAGACAAGATTGCAAAATTGCAGGAACGATTAGAGAGGATTAACCAGGAGGGTGACGTGAAAGATGCAGTGAAAGGTGGAGATGGCGGGCTTCAGACATTTCATATAAATGGATTTCCGGTAGCGGAAGAGGATGAGGTTAAGTATCTTCTTAGAAAGCGCATAAGGATATTAAAGGAACGGCAAGACGAGGCAAGGGAATTGGTAGTATCAGTAGAAAAGTATCTGAACACATTAGATGATTCCAGAATGCGTAGAATGATTACATACAGATATATAGATGGTTATCCGTGGTGGAAAGTAGCACAATACATGGGAAAAATGTATACGGAAGATTCATGTAAAAAGCAAATGGAACGATTTTTAAAGAAATTATAAAGAAATGTCACGAATGTCACGGCAATGTGTGCTATAGTGTACATAAGGAAACAGGGTATCTGAGACAGAAGTAACCTGTTTTTCCCTCCCCCCTTGTGAAACGTCTACAATCAGTAGACGTTTTTCGCTTGGAAGAGTATAATGCAAGTATCATTACATATGGGAGGGATAACAATGAACGTAGAGAAAATACTTGATGACTATGTTGCACCAGCGCTTCCAGCGGCACTTGATACAGCGGCTGCAATTGGATTAGAGGGAGCTTTTGGAGCTATTGTACCGGGGTTGGGTAATATGCTGTTATCGTATCAACAGAAACAACAGGAAAAGAGATTTCAACAGGCAATTGATGAGATTCATGCCAGACAGGAAGAGATTGATGGTATCCTTAAGAATTATGAGGATGAATTAGCACCATTGATTGCTAAACTCACAGAGATCTATATTGAGTATAATTTGGCTAATTCGCAGGAGAAGAAGGTACCGTATCTGTGCAATGGATATGTGAATTCTATTAAGGTGGAAAGACCACAGGAAGATGTGATATTAGGATTCTATGATACGATGGCACAGGTAAATGAGCTGGATATCCGTATCATGAAACTTTATGTACAGTCAATTGTAGATTCTGTAGGGGATAGTTATTTGCAGATCATGGACGATTATGGTATTGAGTATTCGCAATATCACATGATCCAGATGAAGTTAGAGAGATTAGGACTTATTGAGAGCAAAAGAGAGATTAAGCAGGAAGAGAACATGGGATATGTCATTGATTACCTGCTTGCTGTTAATAAGAACAATGTGAATAATGCAAAGAGAGCACTAGGGAAGATTAGGAAGCCGTCTAATAGTGAATCTTATAAAATTACGACATATGGAAGGAATTTTATGCAGTTCTTTTGCAATTTGTAGAAGTTTGTCACGAATGTCACGGTAAAATATGATATAGTTAGGATGAAAAAGGTGTGGATGAAAATCCATGCCTTTTTTGTTGCTGATTTTCTTGGCATTGTATGAAACTTAGGACAATGCCATACCTCTTTTCGAAAGGAGTGAGCCGATGGCGAAAGGAAAATATGAATATTGGCTTACTCCGGAAGGAAAAGCCAAACTGGAAGGATGGGCCAGAGATGGATTAACCGATGATCAGATAGCCGGGAACATAGGAATATCACGGTCAACACTGAATGAATGGAAGAAAAAGTATCCGGACATTTCGGACACCCTAAAAAAGGGGAAGGATGTAGCAGACCGAATGGTGGAAAATGCATTGTTCGAAAGTGCGATCGGCAGGACATACACGTTAAAGAAACCGATTAAGGTAAAAGAAGTAAAATACCAGGATGGAAAGCGTGTGAGTGAGGTAGAGCATGTAGAATATGCCGACGAAGAAGTAGTGATTCCACCGAATACGACAGCACAGATCTTCTGGCTGAAGAATCGCAAACCGGAAACATGGAGAGAAAAGCAGGAGGTTCAGGTAGAGGATAATACGGAGAAGAAGGAAAAGATTGATAATATTGCAAGCATACTAGAGCAGATGAAGCCGATAGAAGAAGGTGATTAGTATGCTTAAACTGTCGCCTAAGTTTAGGGACTTTCTGTTGACAGAGACAGAAAGGGATTATCTGGAAGGAACAACGGCAGCGGGAAAGACTACAGTCGGGATATTCAAGTTCATGTTGATGGTAGCCAAGAGTTCCATTAAGTATCATGTAATAGCGGGAATTGACCTGGGAACCGTCGAAAAGAATGTGATCAACAGTGATCTGGGACTGATCGATCAGATGGCAGGATTAGCGGAATATTACCCGAAGGGATCGGGAAAGATCAGTCTTCCCCATGTAAGATATGATTCTCCCAATGGTCTTAAGATCATATATGTATGTGGTTTTGATAATAAGGCAAGGTGGAAAAAGGTATTAGGATCGCAGTCGGGATGCGTGTATATTGATGAGGTCAATACTGCAGATATGGAATTCTTGAGAGAGATTACACATCGATGTAAATACATGATGACAACCAGCAATCCGGATAGTCCGGAACTGCCGGTATATAAGGAATTTATCAACAGAAGCCGCCCGTTAAAGAGATTCTATAAGGATTATCCGGAAGAACTGCTTGCACAGTTGTCGGAGCCACCTGTCAAAGGTTGGGTACACTGGTATTTCACATTCTATGATAATGCTTCGTTGAGTGAGGAAGATATCCAGAAGAAAATAGATTCGGTTCCGGTAGGAACCAAGATGTATAAAAACAAGATATTAGGATTACGAGGCAGGGCAACAGGTCTTGTCTTTTCAATATTCGATAGAAGAGTGCATTGTATTACTGAGGATGAAGCCAAGAGGTATATCAAAGGGGCTGACGATCAAAAAGAGTGGTTCGAGTATTATTCCTCCGGACTCGATACTGCTTACTCTACTTCGTCCCCAGATACAATAGCCATGAGCTTCCTTGGAATCACAAATCTAGGGAAGCTCATTGTGTTAGAAGAGAAAGTGTATAACAATGCGGAGATTGGTGTACCACTGGCACCATCCGATACAGCAGTTAATTATGTTCGGTTTCTGGATCGGTGCAGACAGAAATGGGGACTGGTCAAGAATGTATTTATTGATTCGGCAGACCAGGCAACGATTACAGAGCTTGAAAAGTATAAGAGAAAACATGCAGAGTGTTTATATATATTTAATAACGCATGGAAGAAGATGAAGATTGTCGATCGTATCATTCTGCAGCTTGGATGGATGAATCATAGTGAAGAAGACGGGATTGTCCCGGATTTCTATATAGTCAACACATGTACGGTATACCAGAAAGAGCTGAATACCTACAGTTGGAAAGAAGATAAAGATCAGGAGCCGGAAGATGGCAATGATCACATGGTAAACAGTGTGCAGTATGGATGGATACCATACAGAGAAAAGATAGGAGGCAAGAGATAATGGATTATGGAGTATTAATAATTATTTGTTTTACGATCACGATTAATGTAGCAATGATATGTAATACAGTTGTAGCAGCGAAAGGACGTAAGTAATGAAGGTGGTAGACAGAATGGCAGATATGATTCGGGAGAATATGCGTAGCTTTTTGAGGATTGAACCGGCAAATGCACAGACAATACAGATTCAGGAGAATTTGGACTTCGATGGAAATGCAGCAAGGAACCGTATCTGGTACCGTGGAGATGCAGACGAATTGTCGCAGATGTATAAGCTATTGCCGGGAGATTGCCAAAGAGACCGGTTTTGGGCGGCAGTTCCAACGTATGGTCTGAATATTCGTAAGATACATACAGGAATACCAGGTATCATCGTAGATCTGTTAGTATCTATCGTGATAGCGGATATGAACGACGTAAAGGTAGATGAAAAGTATCAGGATATCTGGAATGAGATAGCAAAGGACAATAATTTTACAGATATGATGACAGATGTGCTTAGTGATACGCTGGTGGTAGGTGATGGTGCATTTAAGTTTGCATTAGATCCGAATATTAGTGAATATCCGATCATAGAGTTTGTTTCCGGAGAAAATGTAGAATATGTATACAAGTGCGGTCGGCTGATAGAGATTATATTCAGAACGGCATTAGGTGACAGGCATAATAAGTATGTCTTAAAGGAGTCGTATGGAAGAGGATATATTATTACAAAGCTGTATAAGGATGGAAAAGAGGTAGACTTAAAGAGTCTGCCAGATACTAACATGTTACAGCCGGAGATCAGTTTTGATAAATCCTTTATGATGGCGGTACCATTTAAGATCTTCAAGTCGGCAAAGTACAAAGGACGGGGTAAGTCCATATTCGACAGTAAGTCCGATAACTTTGATGCGTTAGATGAAGCATGGTCACAGTGGATGGATGCATTGCGGCATGGACGATCAAAAGAGTATATTCCAGAGAATATGCTTCCGAGAAATCCAGAGACGGGAGAGCTGTTAAAACCGAATGCATTTGATAATGCCTATATTCAGTGTGATAAGGCAATGGGTGAGACAGAATCAAATAAGATTAACCTGATACAGCCGGAGATACCGCATGAGAGTTATCTGGCAACTTATGTTACAGCATTAGATCTGTGTCTGCAGGGGATCATATCCCCTTCGACTATGGGTATTGATACTAAGAAGCTGGATAATGCTGAAGCGCAGCGGGAGAAAGAAAAAGCAACATTGTACACCCGGAATAAGATTGTTAATACAATTCAGGATACGATACCGGAAGTAATCAACACGGCCATTAAGGTGATGGCTGTTCGGGATAAGACCACTATTGAGGATGTCAAAGCGGAGATCCCATTTGGAGAATATGCGAATCCGTCTTTCGAGAGTCAGGTCGAGACAGTATCTAAAGGGCGGTCTGCCGGTGTTATGAGTCTGGAGGCATCGGTGGAAGAACTGTATGGAGATTCCAAGGAACAGACATGGAAAGATGAAGAAGTAAAGCGTCTTAAGATAGAGCAGGGAATAGAGGAATTAGATGATCCGTCTGTTGGAGATGATATTTTTTCAATTGGATTTCAAGATTAGCAGGGTATAGGTAGATGGAAGATTACGATATTGCAGAGGCATTCAAGAGAATAGAGGAAGAACTGATGGCAGATATGATTCGTAATCTGGACCATCATAGGGCAATGGAAGAAGCGGAAGGGATACAGTGGAGCCAGTGGCAGGTAGAGCAGTTAAGAGCGTTGGAGGTATACAAGAAGAGAAATGCCAAGAAGTACGGAACACAATTCGAGGATATCAATAAGCATATTAACGCATTGATCTATTTAGCAAGAGAACAAGGTGGTATGGATCAGGAGATACGCATCTTAGAAGCAGTTAAGAAAGGTTTCACCAATTATCATAAACCAGCTAAGACATCATCCGGAATGGACGGTGTCTTTTTTCGTACCAATGATCGAAAGATGGATGCATTGATCAAAGCAACAACCAATGACTTTAAGAAAGCCGAATATGCCATGTTAAGACGGTCAAATGACCAATATCGCAAGATCATATTCAATGCACAGGCATATGCCAATATAGGCGGTACAACATACGAGAAAGCGATTGATATGGCAACCAAGGATTTTCTGAAAGCGGGTATTCAGTGTATTGAGTATAAGAACGGTGCAAGGCACACATTGTCGGAGTATTCGAGAATGTGCATTAAAACAGCCACTACACGGGCATATCTGACCGGAGAGGGAGAAAAACGGAAGGAGTGGGGAGTAAGTACCGTTATTATGAATAAACGTGGAAATCCATGTCCTAAATGTGCTCCTTGGTGTGGAAAAGTAATGATCGATGATGTATGGAGCGGAGGTAAGCCGGATGGTAAACATCCATTGATCAGTACAGCAATCGAACAGGGGTTATATCATCCAAACTGTAAAGACATGCATACTACATATTTTCCGGGAGTTAGTATAGCAGATGATCCATATACCAGGGAAGAAAAGAAGCAGATTGTAGCTGATTATAACCGGGAACAGAAAGTAAATTATGCTAAGAATCAGGCAGAAAAGTATGATCGACTTAGCCGGTTATCATTGGATCCGGATAATAAGAATGTATATGCAGCAAGAGCAGAGGAGTGGGAGAAAAAAGTATCTGCTAATAGGACATCAGCAAAGGACATTACAGGTCAGTGGATAGAAGAAGCAGTGCCAAATAGCCATGAAGTAATTGATCTGAAGGAGTATGTAGTGAATGGAGTAACACATGTAGTAGATAACAGAAATGTGATACTTGATTACAGCAGTAAGGAGAAAAAGATTGCAGAATTACTGAAGGAGACATTTGGCGGTGAGATTAAGATGGTTCCAAGGGTATTGAATCCGGAAAGGGTATCTACACCTGATTATTTGTACAGGGGAGAAGCGTTTGATCTGAAAGAGATTAAGGGAACAAGTAAGAATGTTATATATAATGCGATCAGCAAAAAGAAACGGCAAGCCAATAATTTTATTTTAGATATAACGGAATGTCTACTGGATAGAAAAGAGATTAATAGACAGGTGAATGATATATATAGATCAACACATACGAGGTTCGTTGATAAGATCATTCTTGTTGATAATAACAAGGTGATAAGAGTATATCAGAGAGAAATATAAAAGGAACAACGGCCCAACCCAAAAGATGGGGGTCAGGTGTTGCTCCTTTTGTATAAGATATCTTATCTATACAATAACATTATACGCATAAAAAGTCAAAAATATTTTTGAAAAGAAAAAGTTTGTCACGATTGTCACGGTAAAATATGATATAGTTAGGCTGAGAAAGGTGTGGACGAAAGTCCATGCTTTTTTTCGTGGAATAAAGATTATGAAAAGAGGAAAAAGAAAGTGAGAAAGTATGTAGGAACAAAACAGGTAGAAGCAAGAGAAATGACTAGAGGTGAGTATAACATTTATCGTGGGTGGAAAATTCCAGATAATGAAAATCCGGCAGATGTAGGATATTTGGTAAGATATTCGGATGGATATGTAAGCTGGTCACCAAAGAAACAATTTGATGAGGCATATCGAGAGTGTGATCATATGACATTCGGTATTGCGGTTGAATTGTTGAAACAAGGGAAAAAGGTTGCCCGTTCTGGGTGGAATGGGAAAGGAATGTACCTGTTTAAGTCACCCAAGTTAGGCTGCCAGATGTACGAACAGTTTACTGGAAAGAGCATCAATGACATTCAGGAGTTTATTGTAATGAAAGCTGCAGATGATACGTTGGTGCCGTGGCTTGCAAGTCAGACAGATGTATTGGCAGAGGATTGGGTATTAATATAATTAAGGAGGAGTAGTATATGTTAAAAACAACTACACAAAAAACAATTAATGGCACATCGGTTATGGAGGAAAACGGTGTGCAAGTTGCAACAATGTGTGCAAGTGTCTATGAAGATGGAAGAGTAAGTATTACAAAAAATATTTGTAATGCAGAAAGATATCTTAATAATAAACAGGAAGTACAAAAAGATTTTGAAGATTTTGAGAAAATGGTAATGGCGGACTAATAAAGTATATTTGTGCGACCTCGCACAGAAAGGGGATACATATGGCAAAAAAGTCAGAAGAAATAGAGGTAGAGGTTGTGAAACCTTATCGGGATTTAGAAAAATCCATGTTGTTTTATGTAGGAGAAAAACACAAGGTTACAGAAACAAGAGCATCCGAATTAGAACAGAAAGGCTTGGTAAAGAGAATCGTTGAGAAAGGGGAACCGAAATAAGGTTCTTTTTTTATGCCCGAAGGCTTGAAACTACGCGGAGACACCGGAGCAACAACTGATGACAGGGAGACACCCTCAAAACTGAAAGAAAGGAGCTATGAAACATGGCAGAAGAAGGAAAGACACAGGAAACACAGGCACCGGAGTCAAAGGGTGCTACGGGACAGAGCACACCAAATCCAGAGGGAACACAGCAGACAGAGCCGCAGAATCAGACAAAGCAGAATCCGGCACCTGCAAGCTTTGATTATGACAAGCTGGCATCAATCATTCAGGGAAAGCAGACCGTGACAGAGGATACGGTACTTAAGAACTTTTTTAAGCAGCAGGGATTAAGTCGAGAGGAAGCAAGTCAGGCTATTGCAGCGTTTAAGGCAGAACGGGAGAAGAAAACTCCTGATATTGCAGCATTGCAAAGCCAGGCGGCACAGTCACAGCAATTGGCACAGCAGGCTATGGTTGAGAAAGAAGCGACCTTGGAGGCGCTTACATTAGGTATTGATACTAAGACCATTCCATATATCCTGAAACTGGCTGATTTGAGTAATGTAGTGGGAACAGACGGTAAAGTGAATGCAGAGGCGGTTAAGACAGCAATTAATAAGGTCTTAGAAGATGTGCCACAGTTAAAGGCTGGTGCAAAGGAAAGCAACAATGGCTTTCAGGTTGGTTCTACTGCAGCAGCAAACACAGGAACACAGCCGGCAGGGCAGCAGACACAGGCTGCAGGACCGGCAAAGAAGCGTTGGAACAGATTTAATTAGAGAAAGGTTAAATAAGGTGAAATCATGGCATTAAATTATGCAGAACAGTGGTCTCCGGAGTTATTGGAGATCCTTATGCAGGGGACATTAACATCTCCATTTGTAACAAGTAATGTAAGATGGGTGGGAGCCAGAACATTCCATTTTACACAGATGTCAGTAAGTGGCTTTAAGAATCATAAGCGTACAGGTGGATGGAATTCAGGTAAGTATGCACAGACGGATATTCCATACACATTACAGCATGACAGAGACATTGAATTTCTGGTAGATCAGGCAGATGTCGATGAGACAAATGCAACAGCGTCTATTCAGAATATTTCCAGAACTTTTGAACAGACACAGGTAGCACCAGAGACAGATGCATTGTTCTTTAACCGTATTGCTGAAAAGGCACAGTCGTTAGACGGTTATCATTCAAGCACACCTCTCTCCGGCAGTGGTGCGTATACAAAGTCAAATGTATTTGGTAAGCTGAAGACCATTCTGGCAGCGGGAAAGTTGCGCAGATATAAAGCACAGGGCGCACTTATCATGTATGTATCTTCTTTCATTATGGATCTGTTGGAGCAGTCAACTGATTTTACACGTAAGATCGAGATGACACAGATTGCAGAGGGAGGAATGGGAATTGAGACCAGAGTAACCGAGATTGATGGGGTAACAATCATGGAGGTTATTGATGATGAGCGTTTCTATGATCGTTTCGATTTTGATTCGGAAGAAGGCGGATTCAAGCCTGCAGTTGCCACGTATAAGAAGACGGCAGATACCACGATTGTAGAGGGAAAGGACTATTATACGGAGTCTGGCGGTGTATATTCCAAGGAATCCTCAGCATCTGCAGAAAAGTTAGGAACATATTATGAGAAGGTGGATGGCTCTCATAAGATTAATGTGCTTGTGGCATCTCCACTTACTTGTAAGACAGTGCCTAAGATCAGTTCTATCTATTATTTCGCACCAGGAGCACATACACAGGGTGATGGTTATCTGTACCAGAACAGATCGTTATCTGATACATTCGTATTCCCGAATGGTAAGGATGGAAAGATCGATTCAATCTATGTGGATGTAGATACGGTAGAGTATACCGAAGAATAGGAGGATGCCATGTCATATGCCACGAAAGAGTATTATCAGACTGTGCATTGTGGGGAGATACCGGATGAACAGATAGAGAAAGCTCTAAGGAAGGCAGGCAGACACATTGATACCCTTACCTACAACAGAATCGTAGGTAAGGGATTTTCTAACTTGACGGAATTTCAACAGAATGTGATCAAGGATGTATGTTGTGAGCTTGCTGATTTTGAATACGAAAACGAGGATATGATTAACAGCGTCTTACAAAGTTATGCAATTAACGGTGTGTCGATGACCTTCGGTGAAGGGTGGAATGTAGTGTGTATGAATGGTGTAGCCATTAAGAGAGATACATATGAATTCTTGTCACAGACGGGTTTGTGCAGACAGGTGGTGTCGTAATATGAAATATCCTTGTTTGGTGCTTAAAAGCATGTGTAAAACAGATATAGTAGTTGAATTGGATCAGGAAGGAACTGGTAATTATGGTGTGCCGCTACCGGCTGTACGGTTTGAGGGCAAGTGTAATTACCAGGATACAGCCAAGACGATATTAACGGATGAGAAGAAGCTTATTCAGTTGACCGGTATTGCTTACTTTCCGGGTGACATTGCTCCGAATCTTCCGACCTTAAGCGGTGGTACCGTGGTTGTGAATGGAGAGACAAGACGAATCGAACAGGGAATGAAAGCAAGAAATCCGGATGGAACAGTCAATTACTGCAGATTGGAGCTGGTGTAATGTCAGTTAAAAGTGTGATCAAATTGAACCGTAGTGCTATCCGGCAATTGGATAATGCATCAATCCGGGCATTGGAAAAGACTGCAGAAGCATTACATCAAGAAGTTGTGCAGGCACAGGTCATGCCAAGGGATACAGGTACCTTGCAGAATGAGAAGACATTTGTGGATATGTCGGAAAGTTATACAGGTTATGTGGATATTGTTTCAGAAGGCCCGTATGCAAGACGCTTGTATTATCATCCGGAATATGACTTTCAGCACAAGGAGAATCCGTATGCCGGTGGCAAGTGGTTTGACAAATGGCTGCCGGGAGGAGAACAAGAGGATTTTGTTCACAAGACGTATAAGCATATGTTAAAACAGGAGGCTGATATATAAGTGCTTAGTGTAAAAGATGTGGCAGATATGATAGCGTCATTGCATATTGTGGATGCAGATCATATATGGATTGGTAAGCTTCAGGACAAGGTAGATAAGAGTATTGGCATATATCCATTAAAGAGAAGTGGAATGCCACGAATACCGATTGGCGGCAAAGCAAATACGGATCACGATATAAAGCAAATTAGTATGCTGATTCATTGGAATAAGAATGTGGTGGAAACGGAAGAAGTATCTGCCACATTTTTTAATGCGATCAGTAATATACGTCGGTTATCTGTGAATGACCAGAACATTATGTTCTGCAGGATGCTGGTACCGGAGGCGGTGCCGGTAGGAACTGATGAAAACAACATATATGAATATGTTATAGAATTTGAGATCTATTATGAAAGGAAAGGTGAATAAGAATGGCTGATGAAGTAAAAAATGGAGTGAATCCTGTAAACGAGATTACATTTGGAGTATGTATGACCGGTCGCCCGGAAGATACGGCATTAAAGACAGCAACCTATACGGTAGTTAAAGATGCAGAAAGTCTTGCAATTGCCATTGATGGTTCGGTGGAAGAGTGGAATCCAATGGATATGAAAGGATGGAAACGTCGGTTAATGACAGCGAAGTCTCTTTCGGTTTCAATGGGTGGTAAGCGGAATTATGGAGATCCTGGTAATGATTATGTGGCAGGACTTGCCTATAAGATGGGACAGGATTGTAATTCGGCAATGAAGATTACCTTCCCGAACGGAGATGCATTGATCATTCCGTGTGTAATCAACGTAACTTCGTTGGCAGGTGAGTCTACATCAATTGATGCGTTAGAGTGGGAAGCATTATCTGATGGAAAACCAACCTATGTTGAACACGAAGCAGCGTAAGAGGACGCGAGAGCCTAGTAATAGGCTCTCGTTTTTTATATAAGGAGAATAGTTATGGCAAAAATAATTGATATTTCAAGCAAGATTACAAATGAATTACCAGTAGTGAAGATCACAGATGAGATTATGGTCACTGTTAATAACAGACGCAGCACTATTTTGAATGTACAGGCAATGAGTAAGGAATTGGAACGTAAGACAGCGGATGATGAATATGACGAGATAGCATTCATGAATAAGGTGTTGGAGATGGTTGTGGGAGAGAAGAAGGTACAGGAGATTAATGACTTAGATCTGCCATTCCCGGAGTATAAGGAAGTATATGAGACAATCTTCAATGCTGCTACAGGAGATTACGGGGATACACCCACAGACGGGAAGTAGTGAAAGCTATTTTGACATTATAGATGACTGGGAGTTAATTGAAGCGTCATTTCTGAAACAATATGGAATTCGTATTCGGTTGGAAGATGATATGAGCTGGTCGGAATTCTGTTCACTGTTATCCGGGATCATGCATGACACACCATTAGGGAGAATCGTATCTATACGGGCAGAAAAAGATCCTAAGGTGATTAAGGAATTCTCGAAAGAAGAACGCAGGATTAGAAATGAATGGATTTTACGGAGAAACAGAGAGTTAAGACAGAATCCAAAGGCTTATGCGGATTATTGGAATAACTTTCAGGAATGGGCTAAGAACACGTTCAAATAAGCAGGAAAGGAGATACATATGGCAGAAGGAACAGAAGTCGGTCGGATTAATCTGGGACTGGATATAGATAAAGGTCTGTTCAATAAACAATTGACCGGATTGGCAGCGGGAGCGAATCGAACTGTTGTAAATGCATTTAAACCAATCGGTAAGGCAATAGCTGGTGCACTTGCAGTAGGATCGATTGTGGCTTTTACAAAATCCTGTATTGGACTTGGATCAGATCTTGCAGAAGTGCAGAATGTTGTAGACGTTACATTTTCTTCGTTGAATGGAAAAGTAAACGAGTTTGCACAGACAGCGATTGAGAAGTTTGGCTTGTCGGAAACTGTGGCCAAAAAGATGATGGGTACATATGGTGCCATGACGAAGTCTTTTGGATTCACAGAGAAACAGGCATATGACATGTCTGAGGCAATCACAGGCTTAACGGCAGATGTCGCTTCATTCTATAACTTGTCTACGGATGAAGCATATACCAAGATGAAGTCTATATGGACCGGTGAGACAGAATCCTTAAAAGAGTTAGGTGTCGTAATGACACAGACAGCACTTGATCAGTATGCCATGAACAATGGATTTGGCAAGACAACACAATCCATGACGGAGCAGGAAAAAGTAATGCTCCGGTATCAGTTTGTACAATCGCAACTCTCGGCGGCTTCCGGGGATTTTGCAAGAACTTCTTCAGGATGGGCGAACCAGATCAGAGTACTTACGTTGCGATTCCAACAGCTTAAGGCAACATTAGGACAAGGCTTTATCAATCTGTTTACACCAATCGTTAAGATGCTGAATGCTTTTATAGCAAAGATTCAGGGTGTAGCCAATGCATTTTTACGTTTAACAGAGATTATCACCGGCAAGGAGTCTGGAAGTCTTGGTAATATGGCTGCAGATACGGCAGATGTCGCAACAGCGGCAGGAAATGCCAGTGATAATATTACTGGTATGGGTGACAGTGCAGCGAGTGCTGCAAAGAAAGCAGCCAGAGCGTTAGCAGGGTTCGATCAGATTAATAAGTTGAGTGAAGATACGTCTTCTAAGAGTGGAACGGGTGGAGGAAGTACATCTGGTATAGCAGCGGGAAGCGGAGCAATCACAAAAGAATTAGATGCAGCCACACAGTCTGCAAGTAAATTAGAAAAACAGCTGACAGATATGGTTGATCGGGTAAAGAAAGCCTGGGAAACAGGTGATTTTAGTAGTATTGGAACACTGATTGGTACAAAGATCAATGAAGGTCTTGAAAAAATTGACTGGAATAAGATTCAATCTGGAGCGTCCAAACTTGGCACTTCGTTAGCAACATTTCTAAATGGTGTATTTGAAACACCGAATCTGTTCGGCAATGTAGGAAAAACTGCGGCAGAAGCAGTGAATACAGCAATCAATGCATCCTTGGGATTTGCAGAAAATTTTAATTTTGAGTCAGTTGGTATTGCAATCGGGGAAGCTATTAATGGATTCTTCCGTAATCTGGATGTGGTAGGTCTTGCGGAATCGATTAATTACTGGGTAAATGGTGTTAAGGACACTATAGTTAAGGCTTTGGAAACGGTATCATGGAGTACGATTCTTGGTAAGAGTCTGGAATTTTTGACGAATTTGGATCTGAGTACGATTGCAATCTCAATTGGAGCATTTAAGTGGTTCTTCGGTGGAAAGGAATTGGTTGCTGGCGCCCTTAAGACGTTGTTAGATAACAAAATAAGTACAGGAATAGGTAAGGAAAAGGTTTCAATATCTACAGGAATTAATTTGTCGATTACAACTGCTATAGTGGGCTTTAAGATTGGTAATTGGTTATATGATAATTGTTCTGGTATTCAGAATATTTCCGATGCAATTGCAGCATGGATTACGAAAGATGGGACAGAATTTTCGGTACCCAAGACTGTTGCTGTTACATTGGCAGGACTTTCGGTTGCTATTCCGGCAGGATTGTTAGGAGGAAAGATTGCAACAGCAGTAACGGAGGCAGTTGCGGGTGGTATTTCTATTACTGGAGTGAAGCTAGCATTAACAAACGCAGCCATAACGATAGCAAATGGGGCAAATTTTGTATGGTCAGGCATTACATCCATGGCAGAGAGCTTAGTCAGTGCATTAGGGACTGCACTTAGTGAACTGGCATCTGTTGGAAGTACGGTTGCTTCATCTATTGGAACAGCATTAGGCAATGCAGGATCATTTCTGACGAGTAGTGTTGGTTCTGTCTTTTCGGCTGGAGCGGCGTCTATTGCAGCGGGATTGTTTGCGGCGGTCGGAGCGGCTATTGCCGGTTGGAAGATTGGTCAGTTAATTTATGATAAGTTCTCTGATCAAATAGATGATATTGTATTCAAGGTAGGCGATTTCTTTATCAAGACAATACCAAAAGCTCTTAACAATGCCGGAAAAGCAGTAGTAGACATTGCTGTGAATGTAAAAGGAAAAATTGATGATAAGGCACAGGAAGTTAAAGAATGGTTTTCTGATAAGAAAGAGCAGGTTAAGGAGTTTGTAGCTAATGTTAAGGATAATGCTTCAGGTGTTATCAATTCATTAAAAGATAAATGGAATGCTATTCAGAGCAAAACGGCTGATCTTGTAGCAAATGCTTCAGAGTCAACTAAAGGTGCATTGGATAAATTAAAAACTAATTGGGAAGCAATTATGGATAAAGCACCGCAACTGACAGCAACAGCGTTAGAAGGTAAGAAATCTGCATTATCTTCTATAAAATCGGCATGGGCAACTATCTATACAAAATCGGCTAAATTAACTGCCAGCGCAAAAAATAAAGATAGTAAGGTGTTAAAGACAATAAAATCTGCATGGAACAGTATAAAAGATAAATCAGCTGCACTTACAGTCACATTTAAAGATGCCTTTACATCTAAGATTAAAAGTGCTTGGAATGGATTAGCAACTGCTATGAATAAAGGAATTGCTAAAATTAATAAGCTACCGGGTGTTAATATTCCTAGCATTCCAAAGTTTGCTAAAGGTGGTTTTCCAGAAGAAGGACCATTTATGATGAATCGTGGTGAAATTGCAGGTAAATTCAGTAATGGAAAGGGTGTGGTTGCCAATAATAAACAGATTACAACAGGTATTTCGAATGCAGTAGGTCCGGCGGTGTTTCAGGCAACTAAAAGTGCATTACAAGTCAGTTTGCCAAATATTAAAACTCCGAATTTGGCTTCAGTGTCAGAGCATTCGGATAAAACATTGGATAAAATGCTTGAATACATTATAAAAATCTCCATGGAAGGAAATAAGGATGTTGTAATAATGTTGAAAGAACTTTTAATATATTTAAAAACTACACCGCGAGACACATATCTTGACGGAACAAAGATTACCGAGAGAGTTGTGGAAATTATTAATACAATGACGGAAGCAAATAAAAAATGTCCGATTAAAGTATAGGAGGTAATATGATACTTGTAGCGAATGGGGTTGGCTTGCCAGCCCCTACCAAAATAACAGTAAATGACGAGATAATATGGTCGTCGGCTACAGGTCGTGCGGCAGACGGAACAATGCTTGGTGATGTAGTTGCTGAGAAAAAGAATATTAGTATAGAGTGGCAGATGCTTACAGCAGCGCAAGTAAAAAAGATTACTCAAAATGTTAAAGCGGGATATTTTAGTTTGCAATTAGAGGATGATGG
>ERZ1026876.354-NODE-354-length-28471-cov-5.340125_pt1 | contig 28471 bp, 37 predicted proteins | sample MGYA00380168_ERZ1026876 | MGnify/ENA primary metagenome ERZ1026876 (study PRJEB33269, sample SAMEA4719804) | human gut metagenome | biome: human-associated habitat; feature: organic feature; material: feces | place: Cameroon | collected 2013-10 ... | reverse complement strand
GATTATTAACGATTAAACGATACTATTATGAAAGTTCAAATTGAGAAACAAAGCGACGGCACATATATCGCCTACAACACGACGGGTGACATGGTGCAGCTCATCGGCACCGGTGACACTGTTGCCGAAGCCAAGAGCGACTTCATGAATTCCATCGAGGAAATCATTGAGTCCTATAAAGAGGATGCTCAACCTGTACCCGTTGAACTGACCGAAGAACCAGAGTTCTACTTTGACGTGAGCTCTCTCTTTGAATACTACAGTGTAATCAATGTAAGTGCCTTCGCCAAGATGGTAGGCATCAACGACAGCCTTTTGCGCCAATACAAGCGCGGGGGCACATACATCAGCGATGCACAACTTTGCAAAATAGAGGCTGGCATTCACCAACTGGGTAGAGAATTTTCAAGTCTGCGTCTCGTTTGATTTGACACACTTACGACCATTTGCAGACTTGCGCCCCACGGTCCCCACGGCCGTGGGGCTTTTTGTCTGCCGTGAGCAAAACACTTTATTTTTTTGAGGTGGTTTTGTCTGCTACATAAGCTACAGAGGCTACAATGCAGAAAAACAACGATTTAAGCAAACTACACACCGACTACAACGCGCTACAACGCGCTACATTTTACTACATATTATAGACTTTTACTACATATCATATACAAATACTACAAATGTAGCACTCTCCAATTATATTGTAGTTTTTATATTTTACTCTTTTTCAATGCTTTATGGTTTTGTTGGCGATTGTAGCGCATGTAGCTCTGAAAATATGTTCGCCAAAGATATTTTTTTGTTTTCGTCAAGATGGTGTCGAATCCAATAAAATTAGTACCTTTGCGGTGTCTATGAGCCAATTCGTCATCTATATAAAGCTTGAAAAATATCTCAGTGAGTGGTTGACACACACACTGGGCTGCCCTGTTCGATTCCCTAACGGCTCAAATGAGAACGCAGTGATCCGCGCCTTCATCCAGCAGACACCAGAGGGCGAAAAGCCTGAAACTGCTGCCGAAGGTATGACACCAATATATATTCCCGACAGCAAAGCCAAGCCACCAGAGAGCTACAACTATATGACCGATAGCGGCAAGAAAGCCGTGCGTGAAGCTATCATGGACCTGTTCACGCGCAATCTGTGGAACGAGCTTCGCCCTATTGACTCCATCAACATAGGTGTGAACACTCGCATTGCTGCCTGGTGTGAAATGCACGGCATCGGTCTTGACCGTGTGGAGACGGTCAGACAGAAATACTACCGCATACGCGAGGCTTACAAAAAACGAGGCATCAATCTGCAAAATTTCACCCGAAATAATTCAGATACAGACCCCTGACTTTCGGAAACATGAACAAACCTGCACAACTCCGTACAAACCTGCACAAACTTCAACAATATGACACAACTATTACAGAACATCAACCGAGTGGAGTTCATTGAGACACGTTACCTGAGCAACATGGTGCTGCTGGGTAATAACGAAGTGACTCTACAATACTGGCGCAACTTTATTGAGCTGTGCCTGGTGGGGCTTGCAGATGTGGAAGTGAACCAAGCGGTTGATAATGGCAGTCGTTTGACCACAATCAAACTCACAGCTCGCACCACAAGCGACTTCGGAGTTGACAACCGAAGACTTGCTTGGCGAGTCTCGACAGTTACAGGTGAACAATTCCTTATTGGCACTACCGAACAACCGTTCCCAGTTACTACCGTAGCTAATGACTTCCCTGATAAAGCCACAAGTCAAAGTGGCAAAAAGATAACGGTATCGTGGCAGACACCGCTGAATATCCTCAAAATAAAGGGTTAATCAGTCTTTTTGCACTTTTGTTAACCCATTTATTTTTGCAACAAATTATCTTACAATGGACTACCAACTTATTATTGACGATTACATCGGCGGCTGGTATGGCAATAGCAAAAGGCAAATTCGCTACCGCCTGTCGGAGTACGCCGACCAGCACGTTGACGTGAAGATATCTTCACTCGGCGGCTCGCTGGACGATGGACTTGACATTCGCCAGCAATTCATCGACCACGGCGACGTGACTGCCTACCTGCATGGCTTTGTGGCTAGTGCTGCCACGATTATCGCCATGGGTGCCAAACACATCGTTATGGGCAAATATGCGCTGTTTCTGGTGCATCAATGCTCCAACGAGGTGTTTGTGTGGAATCAGATGAATGCCTCTGACTTGGAGGCGCTCATAGACCAGCTGAAGAAGAACATGGAGGAGAATGCGAAGATTGACACCGTGCTTGCCGCCATGTACGCCTCGCGCTGCAAAAACCACACCCAAGAGGAACTGCTTGACCTGCTCAAAGAGAGCAAGTGGCTCACCGCACAAGAGGCTCTTGACTGGGGCTTCATTGACGAGATTCTTGAAGAAGATGACGAAGCTCCAGAACTGACCAACGCACTCGCCAAAAAATTCAATGCTGCGGGGCTACCACTGACCGGGCTGGAAATCCAACCCGACCGTGGCGGTATGCTACAAGCCATCTTTGACTCCTTGAAGACGATCAAGGACATGATTACTCCCAAAGATAAACTCGCTGCGTGTGAAGACACCAGCTCAAATCAATTGTATATGGACAAAGAATTCAAAACCGTGGCGAGCGTGCTCAAGGTTGACTCTCTCGCCAGCCAGAACGGCTCAGTGACTCTCACTGCCGAACAGATGCAGGCGATTGAAGACCGCCTGAATGAGCTCGAGTCGCAACACTCTGACGATGCCAACACCATCGCTGAGCGCGACAACACTATCAACACACTGGAGCAGCAGGTCAAGAACTTGCAAGAGGCTCCAGCTGATGAGACCAACAAGGTGGATGAGGCTGACACAGACAACCAGCCTCGCACCAGCAAAGACATGTTTAACTCAATCAAAGACCTGATTTAATATGGGACAAATGACAATCACTCCTGAAGCTCTTGCTCTGAGCGGCCACAAATTCCGCAAAGAACTGCTTCAAATGCCAGTGCACGCCATGCAGGAGACCGTTCAGCACATGACTGTGCGCCGTGGCATCCGCTATGCGGAGACTGTGGGTGAGCTCACTGGCAACATAGACCTGGGTCCCTACAGCGAGACCCGTATCGACAATGATGGCATGAACATCAAGGGACGCACTCTCTACACCTACTTCGGTAGCGTGGTTAAGAAGTTTTCGCCTAACAGTGTGGTCAAGAGCATCTATGATGCTGCCATCACCAAAGGCGAGAATCTGAAAAGTGTGGATATCGCCCTGCGCGTGCTCTCTTATCTGACCGCTAAACTCGGTGGCAACTTGCAGTCGCACATCTGGAATGCTGTTCGTGACGACAATGGCACTACCAGTGCCGACTTGTTCAATGGCTTCGACACCATTACTGCTGCCGAGATTGGTGCTACCACACCAACCATCTCGACAACCATTGGCAACCTCTATGAGTTCAGTGAGGCTATCACTGCAAGCAATGCGGTTGACCAAATCAAGGCATTCTGCGAAGCAGCCAGCGAGATCCTCGTGGATGCGGGTCAGCAAGTGAAGCTGTTCTGCTCACCCGCCATCTACCGTGCTTACCTCAAAGACTATCAGGCTACCGTCGGTGCTATCCCCTACAACACCGAATATAAGAAGGCTGTGGTTGAGGGCTTTGAGAATGTGAGCTTCGTGCCTCTGTACAACAAGGCCAACTCGCCTTACATCCATCTCACCACACAAGCCAACATGCTCGTGGGCGTGAACCAGGAGGGCGAAGAAGAGGACATCACCATCGAAAAGCATGAGGCTTTCGTACTTCAGTACATCGCCACCATGTTCTTCGGTGTGCAATTCGAGAGTATCAATCCCGAGCGGATGCTTGTGGGTAAGCTTCATGCGTAACAACCATTAAAGAAAGGAGACTGAATTATGCCTACTAATAGTAATTGCGCAAGCACGGCTCTGTATGAGAGCCTTGAGCACTGCAAGGGCTCGACCGTTCTGCCCGGTCTGCGCCCTCATGTGTACTACATCCCCAAGCGTGACATCGTGACCTTCCCCACACCGCCTAACACCGTGGAGAGTGGAGGCCACATGGGAGACCTTGCCACTATCAGCGGCGACTTTGTGCTTGCCGCTGATGCCAAGTGGAAGAAGATTGACATCGTGAGCAATGCCAGCAACGTGAACAGCGAGAGCCAGGGCGAAGCACCCAGCAAGACGTTCAACAACACTGGCGTGTTCAAATACCCGGGCAACAATGCTGAGGCTGCCGCTTTCTGCCGACAGGCTAATGCAGACGATATCGTGTACTTGTGGCCACAGCGTGATGGTCAGTACCGCGTGCTTGGCAACCCGATGTTCGAGACTAACACCACTCCCTCACAGGAGAGCGGCAGTGCCGAGACCGATGCCAGCGGAACAACCATCAATGTGGCTGTGACCGACATCATGCCTTCGCCTTTCTACACCGGCAAGATTGAGACCGAAGACGGCGATATCAGCGGCGCTAATGGCTCGCCTATCGCAGGTGGTGGTTAAAGACTTATACGTTCAGCAAACGGCGTAGCCTAGGTTAGGCCGCTTCCCCGGGTCGGGCACCAGTCGCTAACAGTAGCCTGGACTGCCCGACCTTTTTAATTTTCTCACATTATGGACAACAAAATAACTGAACAACTTACCGAATGGCTGAACACGCCACGAGAGAACCGCGACATCCCGACTGGCGCGATGATGCTACTGCGGTTGAACAACAACCGCTTCCTCTATTCCAACATCCTGCGCCGGCCAGATAAGTTCGCCGACAAACTGGAGTATGAGCTACGGAAACACTTGCGCATCCGGCTCGATGGACTTACCCGTGCGGACGTCGTCAAGCTGGAGGCTCAAGTCATTCCTGCTGCTAAGAAAACGCTTGCCACACCTCCGGCAGTCATCTCTACCGACGATGAACTGCCCGAGGCTAAGGTGGCGACAGGACGACGTGCCGACCACGACTTGCTGCCACCTGAAGTGCAAGCGTTATGGGACAACAATCTTCAACTGTACAAAACCATCAAGAATGTGTTTGAACAGCTGAAGACGATGGAGAAGGCACAGCCGTGCGACAGGTATGAGTATCTGAAGATACTGGATGATGCCGACCGTCGGTACCGCGCCAATCTTGAACGCTATGATGATTACGTCATCGGCAGTGAGCCTGTGGCTCCCGCCACAGACAACGCCAATAGCGATGAAGCGCAGCGCAAGATTAACGCGGCACGAAAAACGCTCACCAAGTATAAAAAAATTCTTGCCAAGGCAAACATTAGCGACGAGCGGGCCACCACCGCACGACAAAAAATCATCTCTTGTATCGATACGATACGAGAGAATGGTGGTGTGGTGGGTGCTGCCGTTACTGCCGATTTGAAGAAGCTTGGCATAGTCATTGATGACAATGCCGAAGCGTGAGGTCAATCACCTGAAACCATTGTCAACAACGCCCTGCCAGGCTTATTTTGACAACCGTTTACAGCTCGCAGACGTGATTGCCCAGGTGTTACAACAAATCGGACCGGCGGCACTCACCATCTCCACCTTCTCTACGAGCGATGGTTTCTTGCGCCGATTGCACCGCTTGAAGAATAACGGCTTGGTGACTTCGTGCTCACTCTATGTTGACCTGAAAGCAAGCCGTAAGACTACTCTTATCGCTGGCTTTATCAAGTCAGTTTGCGATAATGTCTATCTCTGCGAGAACCACAGCAAGGTGGTGCTGCTTCACAATGTTCATAATAATGTAACCATTGTGACCTCGCAGAATCAGACACAGGGCAACCGCACCGAATGCGGCATCATAACTACCGATTTAGAGATTTATCAATATATCGCTAATGGATTCCTACAACTCAAAGCTTCTGCACTACCTCTCGACAGGCTTTAACCAAGATGTGCTCGACCGCATCGCTGAACTGGCTGCTGCTCTAACGCCCATCAGCGAAATAGCTGCGCTGCTTGACCTCAATGAGGACATGCTGCGCCTCGCCATCAACGATAAATCTTCACCAGTGCGAAAGGTGTACTTCCGGGCTAAAGCCGAGACAGCCCACAAACTACGCAAGCAAGAGATTGAACTGGCTGAGGTGGGCTCGCCACTGGCGGTGCAGCTCACCAGTGCTTACCTACGCGATATGCAAGCTGACGAAAATCTATGATACCAGCTATCCTCGATACAGCCAAAGACTACCTTTTTGCTGATGTCAGCAAAATGGAGGCTGCGGGTCTGCCAGCAGTCACGCAACGCCATCTGATTCGGCTGCGTGACATATACAACTATTGGCTGAAGTTTCCGCTCACCAAAGATCGTGACTTGGTGGCATACATCCAGCAGGTGTATGAGCTGCAAGCGACGCAAGCCTACGCCGACCTGCGGTTGGTGAAGGCTCTGCTGGGTGACTTGCAGAAGTCCACCAAGGAATATCACCGCTACCGTTTCATCGAGATGGTGAGCGCTGCCTATGAGATGGCACGCATCAACCGTGATGCTAAGAGCATGGTGGCAGCTGCCGATAAGTATGCCAAATACACCCAGCTCGACAAAGAAGACCTCGTTGACCGTGGCTTCGATAAGATAATGATCCAGCCGTTTAAGCCGACGGATGACCCGTCGGTGGCTGGCTTCAAACCGGTGCCTAACATCCGCGAGAAGATTCAGAAGAAGATTGCCTCGTACTGGAACGAGGAAATCGAAGAGGTGGAGTTTGAGGCTGTTGAGTTCAATGAGGATGATATATTCAAACCAAAGCCGAAACAGGATGAAGCAGCCGATTGAACCACAGCCGTTCTACTTGAACGACATTCAGAACGAGGTTATCTATACCGGCGCAAAGGATACCATTCTCTGCGCTGGACGTGCCTTGGGCAAGGGTGTGGTGCATGCCATGTGGAACTTGCGCAATATGCAGCGCATGCCTGGCAGCATCACCGGCATCGTTTCTCCCAACTGCAAGCGTGCGCTCACCAACACGCTGCCGTCGATGTTGGTGCATTGGGAGAAACTGGGCTACCTGCGCAACGTGCATTGGTGTATTGGCATCAAGCCTCCTAAAGCTTGGCATTGGCCCGAGCCTATCTTCCGTCCTGAGAACTATGAGAACGTGCTGTCGTTCTACAACGGCAGCATTGGCTTTATCATATCACAGGACCGAAGCGGCACATCGAACTCTCAGTCTTACGACGCACTCGACATCGACGAGGCTAAGTTCATCGACTTCGAGCAGCTGAAAGACGAGACGTTGCCAGCCAACCGAGGCAACCGTCAATACTTCGGCAAGCACTACTTCCACCACGGCATGCTGATTACCAGTGATATGCCTGTGACCAAGAAGGGCTCGTGGTTCCTGGAGTATGAACACAAGTGCGACCCTGAACTTATCCAGCTTATTCAAGCCACGGTCTATGAGGTGTGGCGTGTGGAGCAGAAGATTAAAGCCATGATTGCTCAAGGCAAGACTATCCCTGCTTGGCTGCGCTCACAGCTGCGCACGCTCAATCGTGACCTGTGCCGAATGCGCTCGGTGGCCACCTACTACCGTGAGGCATCGACTATCTACAATATGCAGGTGCTGGGCGAGGCATTCATCAACCAGCTGAAGCGTGACCTGCCGCCCTTGACATTCCAAACCTCGGTGCTCTGCAAACGCATCGGCATTGCTCGTGATGGATTCTATTCCTCGATGACAGAGAGCAACAAGTACAGTGCCACCAACTTCTCGTACCTCGATAACCTGGAATATCAGTTCGATAAGATTAAGGAGCCTTCTTCTCTTGCCGATGCTGATGTGGACTTCAACCAGCCGTTGTGTATCGCTTTCGACTACAACGCCAATATCAACTGGCTTGTGGTGGGGCAACCTCGCAAGGCACAACTGCTTATCCTCAAATCTTTCTTTGTGAAGTTCGAGCGCAAACTGCCTGAACTGATTGATGACTTCTGCAAGTACTATCGACTCCACAAGCGTCGTGAGGTCGTGTTCTATTATGACAGCACGGCTCTCGGCTCGAACTATGCGGTGAACCGTGAGGATTTCCGTTGGGTCATCATCAACGAGTTCAAAACTCGCGGCTGGCGGGTGCGTGATGTGTATATAGGTAGACCTATGCACCACATCGAGAAGCAGCTGCTCATCAACCGCATGATGGCTGGCCATGCTCGTCTGCGCCCGATGTTCAACCGTGAGAACAATGAGGACTTGCTTGTGAGCGTACAGACCGCTGGCGTGTACAATGGTAACAAGGATAAGCGTGGCGAGAAGCTTGCCGAGACCGAGGAAGACAAACTGGAGGCTCGCACCGATGGAAGCGATGCCTTTGACACGCTATGTATCGGGTGCGAGAAGATGCCGCAGTCCTCGCACTCGGTGCAGGTGACTTCTTCATTCTGATTGGGGTGGTAATTGACTCACCACGGCACACCGAAAACGCCCATGGGCGCACGGCGAGCGACCGCTGGCATATTCCGCCGACCTTAAGGCGGTAAGCGGCTCGGTGGCGTAGGGCAGTGGGGGCTGAACTTTCGTTCTGACCGCAAGTTTGCGGTCAAATTGTGCTCGCAACACCCTATTTGTTAAGGGTTTTGCTCGCTGGAGTAGCGAAAAGGTTCGCTTTCACCCCTCGTGGGTCGCATCTAAAATAGGGTAATACCCTATCCCAGAAACTTCTACGACCCACGAGATAAACCATTTTCGTGACTCGAAAATGAGAGCGGTGGTAGTCTTTTTATAGACTTCCGCATTGGTTTAACTTTACACAAAAAGCAACGATTATGCCTGATATATCTACAACAGCAACAGTCGGCATTGAGCTGAACACCCAACCTGTGGGGCGCAAGATTGCCGAACTGGAAACGAAACTCGACAAACTGAACGAAAAAAAACGTCAGTTCGAGGCGGCTGGAGACCAGAAAGGTCTTGTGAAAATCCAAAAGGATATTAACAATGTCTCTCGCCAACTTGACAACGCTCGCACCGCTTCGGAGCGGTGCAAGGCTGCTTTGGCGAAGCTCAACGAGGCATCGCCAAAGGAACTGCGGCACACCCTCAAGCAACTGAAAGCCGACTTGGACCACATGGAACGTGGTTCATCGGCGTGGAAGGCTCATGTCGAAGCCATCAAGCGTGTGAAAGCCGAAATCAAGAATGTCGATGCCGAGCTTCGGGAACATGAGGGTCTGCTATCACGACTTAACAGAAAGGTTAATGAGTGGGGCATGAGCATCGCCAGTGCTGCCGCTGCTTTTACCGGCTTGGTTTTCACCGCACGCCAAGCGGTGCAAGCCTATGCCGATATGGAGGCCGAAATGGCGAATGTGCGCAAGTTCACCGGCATGACAGAAGAGGATGTCGAAAAACTAAACGAGGAGTTTAAGAAGATGGACACTCGCACCAGCCGTGAGGACTTGAACAAACTGGCGCAAGAGGCTGGGCGTTTGGGCTTGCAGAGCCAGGAGGATGTGCTGGGCTTCGTGACTGCCGCCAACCAAATCAATGTGGCACTCGATGACTTGGGCGAGGGTGCCACGCTGACGCTCTCGAAACTGACAGACATGTTCGGCGATAAAGACCGCCTCGGTGTGGAGCAGTCACTGCTCGCCGTGGGCTCGGTCATCAATGAGCTGTCGCAGAACTGTACTGCTTCGGCTCCATACCTCGCACAATTCGCTCAGCGTCTCGCCGGTGTGGGCAAGCAAGCGAACATGACAATCCCTGAGATAATGGGCTTCGCTGCCGTGCTCGACTCGCAAGGCCAAGCGGTGGAGATGAGTGCCACGGCTCTCTCGCAACTTATTATGAAGCTGTTCCAGGATCCTGCCAAAATCGCCAAGGCTACCGGCATGGACCTGCAGGCTTTCAACAAGGTGCTGAAAGAGGACACCAACGAGGCTCTGTTGATGCTCCTTCAGCGACTGAATGAGCTTGGCGACATCAGCGCGTTGGCTCCTGTTTTCGATTCGATGGGCACCGATGGCGCACGAGCCTCGCAGGTTATTGCCGCTCTCGCTGGCAATGTGGAAATGGTGAAGAAACAGCAGCAAGCCGCCAATGTCGCTTTCAAACAGGGTACTTCGGTCACGAAAGAGTACAACGTGCAGAACAACACCGTGCAAGCCGGGCTTGACAAAGCCAAGAAGGGCTTCCACGAGATGGCGGTGGAGCTGGGGCAGAAACTGGCTCCGGCCATGAAGTACGCCATCACAGGCACAAGTGCTATGATGCATGTGCTGTCGGGGGTCATCTCGTTCATCAGCGACTACGCTGGTACTATTATCTCTACCGCAATCGCCATCGGTGGTTATACTGTGGCTGTAAACGCAGCCGTTATTGCTGACCAACTGAAAGTGTTCTGGAATAACGTGCTCATTGGTAGTTTCAAGAAACTATGGGCGGTTATTGCCGCTAATCCTTATGGCGCTCTCGCCGCTGCTCTTGGATTGGTTCTCGGTCTGCTAATTGACCACAACAGAGGCCTCACCGAGGCTAAAGCGGCTGAGGAGGCACTGAATGATGTGCGTGACCAAGCTCGCAAGAAAATTGTGGATGAGCAGACTGAACTCGAAATCCTCATTGCCAAAGCCAACGACACAACTCAATCCTATAAAGACCAAAAGGCTGCCGTTGACAAACTGAATAAAACCATCCCTGGCTTCAATGGTAAAATTGATGCCACCACTCGTGCGTTCAGCTATTCTAAACAGGCTCTTGATGACTATATCAATAGCCTCATTCGACTCTATGAGGTGGAGGGTTCCAAGGAAAAATTCAAGGAACTTGGTAAGGAGCGTGCTGGCTATGTGATGGAGAAAAAACAGCTTGAGAAAGAAATCGCTGATGAGAAGCAACGCCAACGGGAAGAATATTCTCGAATGGCTGGTAATCCTAATTATTCCACATCACAAGGTGGCAGCATGCCAGCTGTTGCCAGTATCTCGATGAGCAATGATGCAACCTTGCGCGGCCTTGAGGCACGTCTTGATCGCATCAACAACAAACTAAAATACACCGATGCTTCTATGCAAGCCCTCAAAGATGAGTATGGCAAAGACTGGTATGCTCAAGACCAAGGCAAACCGATAACTCCTACAAGCGATATCCATCCTACTGGCGACCCTGGCGGTGGCCGTGGCAACTCTGACTTCACTCCTCCTGATGAAAAGGCTGAGCGTAAGGCTGAGACCGAGCGCAAGAAGAAAGAACGTGAAGCTCGTGCTGCACAACGCAAAAAAGAGCAAGACGCTGCTAAAGTTAAACGCCTTGCGGATCGTGTGGCTAAACAAGAATACGAGCAAGCTCTTAAAGATACGATTGAAGACCGTGCCAAGGCAGAAACAGAGGCTTTGCAACTTTACAAAGCCGGTGAGCTTGGTTACTATGAATATCTCGACCGCATGGCTAATATCGAGGAGGAGTTTTGGAACTCTCGACTTGACACCTATGAGGCTTTTGGCAAGGCTGAAGGTGATGACTATGCCAAAGATGCTAAAAAACTCGAGGAGGCTAAGACAAAGCATGAGCAGCAGATGACTCAAATCCAAATCACCGCTGCCCAACAACGCCGTGACCAAGCAAAGCTTGATGCCGAGATGGAGTTTTACAACCCCGATAACAAAGAGGCTTTTCACAACCAACAATGGCTCAACGACCGTCGCGCTAAACTTGAACTCGACTATCTGCAAGAGGTTATGAAAATCCATAAAGAGGGTTCTAAAGAATGGCTCGACGCAGAAAAGGCCCTTGACAAAGCTGCCAAAGAGGAAGAATTGCGCCAGCGCAAGCAGATGGAGCAAAACATGTCTGCTTGGCTATACATCTATTCGCAGCAAGGCGCAAAGACCCGGATGGAGGCGGAACTGCGCGTTGCAAAGCAACTCTACGACCAAAAACTGCTCAAAGATGAGGAATATCAGGAAGCTCGTGCTGCAATCGAGAAAAAGTATCGCGACGAGGTGAACTCCAAGACTGGCACCAAAGCCAAGAATCAAGATTTCGACGATGCCAAAGATACCTACGAGCAGCAGATGAAAGCTCTCGAGGATGCACGCAAGCAATGGCTTATCTCACAAGAGGATTATGAGTCTCGCAAGTACCAGATTGTGTGGAACTACCACAACAAGATTGTGGAGCTCATCAAAGGGCAAGGCTCGGAGTGGGGTACAATGGTGGCCACTCTGGTAGTGAATTGGAAAGCCGGCTTCGAAGACCTGGGCAGCACACTGCCCGAGAAGCTAAAGAGCATCGCCGATATGGCGGCTGCTGCTTTCGCTGTCATGAATGCCGGTTTGAAGTCCTACACTGACTATGCCAACGCCAGCCGTGACCTGGAACTGGCGAAAGTAGAGAAGAATTACAAAGCTCAAATTGACGCTGCTGGCAACAATGATAAGAAAAAGAAGAAGCTGGAGGAACAGAAAGAGAAAGAGATCGCTAAGATTAAGACCAAGTATAATAAGCAAGCCATGGTCATCGAGATGGCGCAAGCCGTGGCATCGACAGCAATAGCTGCGATTAATGCTTATGCCAGCGCTGCGCAAGTGCCGGTGATTGGTTACATTCTTGCCCCGATTGCTGCCAGTATGGCTCTCGCGGCTGGTGCCTTGCAAATCGCCACCATCAAGAAGTCGCACCAAGCGCAGCAGATGGGCTACTACGAAGGTGGTTTCACGAGCCGTGACACCAACAACCGCCGTGAGGCTGGCGTGGTGCATGCCAATGAGTTTGTGGCGAACCATCAGGCTGTCGCTAACCCTCAGTTGCTTCCTGTGCTTCGTCTGATAGACCAAGCGCAGCGCAACAACACGGTGGGTTCGCTCACCAGTGAAGATGTGAGCCGTGCCATCGGGCAAGGTGCTATACTCGGCGACATGACTGTTGCCCAGCAGCGCACCGCCGAACAGCATGACACGTCGATGGTGATGGTGGCGGCCTCCATGGAGAGGCAGACCGATGCCATCAACGAGCTTAACGCCCGCCTTGCCGACGGCATTGAGTCGTTCATGGTCATGGACGGTGAGCGTGGCTTCGACCGCTCATGGCAGCACTACCAGCGCATGAAGAACAATCCCAAGCGATAGTTAAGCAATCCGATATTTAAACTTCATATTTATATAGTAACTTGAAGGTGGCGGTGCCAGTGATGGTGTCGCCACTTTTGTTTGAATAAATTGTGCTTCGCCTCAGCAATGTTCAAGCGAGCTTGCATTGCGTTCGGCTTGCTACAATTTTCGCACTCGCCTCTCGGTGGGCGGTGGCCGTTGCTGTGCTGCGGTGGCGGTGGGTGCTGCCCACTACCTGCCCATTTCCTCGCTCAACCATCGTGGCTCTTGTCCTTGTCGCATCGTCATAATCATCTTGCAACCGTCTCGGTGGCGGTAGAACGGACTGGCATCTTAGGTCTTGCTCCCCTCTCGCGCTCACCCCTTCGACCTTGGCTTGTGGGCTCCCATCAGCGTCGCCACCTCTTGGCGATGGCTCGGCACGGTTCTCTCCCTGTGGGGCATTCATCCAAATGGTTTCCATGGTTGGGCATAGTAGGAGTCGGCTACCCGCAGGGCTTGCCGGCTGTCGCCTGAATCGGCACACTGCGTGCCCCTGCTCCTTGCCGCCTGGTGGGGATGGTGCTGCGGGCTGCCAGATGTGGCATTGTTCAGCGAAAGTGTGTGAGTGGACCATAACAAATTTTGAGAGTAATTTTTTCTTTTACACCGCGAAGTTACGGCTTGGCTCGATATGCAAGGTCAGGCTCTGTTTCTGCCGAAATCTCCAGCCCTGCGGGTAGTATTTAGCCTTGGAAAACCTTGCTGGCAATCTCACTCTTTGCTCGTCACGTGGCAGTGTAAATAAAAAATTATTCACTCTTAAAATTTCTATGTTATGGTACACATTTCAAACACTTCCGATTTCGAGAACAGTAACAACATCTTCATGGCTGCTCGCTACACCTACATCCCTACCACCGTTAAGGCTGATGGCAAGGCTTGGGGCATCCGCAAAAAAGTGTGGCGCTTCAAGGACGGCGACACCTCCACTTCTTCAGAAGTCGCTCAGTGGGTTAGCACAACACTCGACGAGTCTATGCCTGACCTCGAAAATTGCACCTTCGTCTGCATACCTGCTTCAACAGAGGAGAGAACACAGATGCGCTACGAGCAATTCGCTCAAGAGGTGTGCAAGGCAACGCAGATGGCTAACGCCTACAAGCACATCAAGGTCGAAGGCTCCCGAATCGCAATTCACGAGCACAAGGTGTGCAAGTCTATCTCTAAGGTGCAAGTCCTGAAGTTCGACCGCCGTTTCTTCAACGGACGCAAGGTGATTATCTTCGACGATGTGATCACCAAGGGCAAGAGTTTCGCCACCATGGTTGAGTATCTCGAGGAGATGGGCGCAGTGGTGGTGGGCGGCATCTTCCTCGCCGCTACCGCTTTCCAGCACAACAATGCCTAACCCACCAGCCTCTCACACCGAGAGGCTTTTTTTTGCTCAATGTTAATAAATTGTTGAAATCTAAAATATCCTGTTGATAACTCAAAAATATTCTTTACCTTTGCAACGTACTATTCTACATAGAAATAACCATACTTGGGCTGCCTGGCTGTGAAGCTAAGCAGCCTAATTTTTTGGCACAGAATTTGCACACTCTAAAAATTAGAGTTATCTTTGCACCATCTAAATCGTTATTTCTATGTACAGACTAATCGTTAATATATTATTGGTTGCGTGTTTCGCCCTGCCGTCGTGGGGCAAATATGCCGGTCTCGCCTATGTGGGCGAGATAGAGTGGGATAAGAGACACCAGACTGCCGTTAAACTGATTTGTGATACCACGGCGACTGACACGGTGTGGTCACTCGAGATGCAGGGCGCGGTGGAGCATTACGACACGTTGCTGCTCAAAACGGGCGACGGCAAGGTGTTGGAACTGGTGCCTTACGACGAGAAGTTTGACCATGTTACCGACAGCATCGGGCACAGCTCAGTCACGGGTGAGCTGATGGAGTTCTATCACTATGAGACGGTGACATACTTCCACATCACCACCACCGCCTTAAACTACATCGCTGAACACGGCATCGCTAAACTGCGCTATGGACACAACGACTTCTATAGAGATAAGGTATACAAGCGCAACGAGTTCGGCAAAGACCTTGCTGAAGCCTACCATAAGGTCCTCGAGCAGATGTCTCCCGACTATGTGCCACCCAAGAAACCGTCTATCCGAGACGGCTTCTGAAATAATAATCTTTATAAACAATCCAATATTACTATAACTATGACATTTACAGAAGCATTGCAACTTGTTGAGCGAAAGAAGAGCCTCATTGGCACTACGACCGAAAAAGGCTTGTTGATAGATTTGATTATTATTGTGCCTACTGATAAGGAACTGCGAGAAAAGTTTGTTCGCTCACTTATGGTTACAAGAAGTCCACAAAAGACCATAGTCCCATTCATGGAATCCGATGTGGAAGTATGGGCGACTAATTCTGATTATCTGTATAAACAAGGCATACTATTTTATGATGTACTGTCAGACTGAGACTCATCTGCCACATTAATATGTTCAACAACACAAAAGTGCAAAATATTATTAAAATTTTGTGATTGATTGATTGATAGTGCTTATCTTTGTATGGCGAAAACTGCATTAAAATTGCGAAACAATCGCACTAATTGTTGTAAAACAAACAAATACGAACATGGAACAATTACCGAAAAAATTAGAGAATGACCCTATCGTTGATGCGATTATTGAGGTTCGTTTTGAAACAAAAATGAACCCTAATGTGGTATTTGCTCTCATATATGGTAAAGTAAGAGAAAAATTTGACGGTAAAAAAGTTCTCTCATTACCTTTTTCTCAAATGCCTCCAGACATCATTCGTCAGGATCCTGCTTTGAAATACAAGCCACTCTATCGAATTGAAGGCGATGAATGTTCGTTGCAAATTGGTGCTCAAATGATAGCTTTGAGTTCTAAGGTTCCTTACATAGGTTGGGATCGTTTTTCAACAATGTTCTATGAAATAGTAAACTTGTGCTTTGAGTGTTTTGACAAGGTTTCTCGATTGGGGTTACGATATATAAACTTCTTTGAGGGCGATATTTCAAACAAAATAAATATCAATTTTAGCCTTTCGGAGAAATACGAACCAAGTAGACTGAACATTCAGGCTGAAGTTGTTGTTGACGATATTCCCAGCACTATACAATATACGCCGAATGCAGTATGGCAAGAAAAAGCAGGTGCGGTAATAGATATTGATACTTTTAAATCTTATACAGATGGCTCGCCTGGATTGAAAGAACTGTTTTCTGATATTGAGTCGGTTCATACATGCGAGAAAACCGTATTTTGCTCATTATTGAAAGATGAATTTCTTCAAAAATTAAAACCTCAATATTGATATTGTTATGTTGCTGGAACTCTTCACATTCACCACTTTTGGAGTATATAAGCCCAACTCATGGGATATGACTTCCAATTCATTTGATGAAGCGGCATCAGAAAGTTCTATAGAACTTGTGATTGACCCAAAAAGTATTGAGGCTTTTGTTGTTGATGAAGGAGAAACCTCCACTTCATTATATCCAACTGAAATGGCTATGGCAAAGTTATGGTCGAAATTAGGCAGTATTTCTACACTTTGTCAAAATTGGGATGGCCGATGTGCTGTCCCCGTTGACCCACAATCCATAGAAAATGTCAAGGCTATAGCTGAACACCAATGGTATTGGAATTTCAAGTTGTGGCAAATTGCTCCAGGAGTGAATGGCGAAATCTTCATTAATTTCAAAGGAAAGAATGTGTTCGCAGGTATAGTTGTTAACCCAAACACATTCTCGTATTATATTGAAAAGGATACACTTCAGGGAGAAAGCAACATTCCATTCGATGGATTGCAGGTTTCAAATTTGATGAATGCCATAGCAAATGCCTAAGAGCAAGAAAACCACTCCGGTCGAGGATAACGAAACTCTATTAAGAGCTATATACTCCCCATCATTTTTTGACGAGGATGGTTTTTTGTCTCCCTCTGCATTTGAATTGGTCATACAAAAGAGTGGCGATCCAGAAACGGGTATTTCGGTTATACGTCCAGCCATAGCAGGTTATGAAAAGTTTCTCGGTAGGATTAAAAATTCTTCAAGAACGGAAGGTGATGAGTTCTGCTGCACAGTTGAATTGATTGCAAAAATTGTTAGAGGTATAACATTGAAATCTTCAAAAGAAATCCTAATTGAGATAATTCCAACAAGGCGGAATTATCATGCCGAAATTAGATTGCAGATTGATGGTAATCTTGTGCAAGCAGGTTGTCAAGAGCCTGAATACTTGCTATTCTTAAGACGTTTGGTAGATTTGGTTCAACACCAAATCAAAAGACCCGCATAACCATATTATACCGCCCCCATCTAATCCGCATATCTGCGGATTTTTTTTGTATCTTTGTCGCAGATCAAAGGTTATTTCTATGGATATAAAGAATTTTGTTGCCGTCGATTTTGAGACAATGACGGCAGAACTCACCAGTGCTTGCGCTGTCGGACTGGTGAAAGTGATTAATGGTCATGTTCAGCAACAGTTTTATTCGCTGATCAATCCCATTCCCGATAGTCGAGATGCATTGAACACTGCGGTTCATGGCATCACTTTAGACATGGTTGCCGATGCTCCAACATTTAAGCAACTCTTTCCATTGTTGAAGTCTTTCATCAATGACTTGCCTATCGTTTGCCACAACAGGGGTGCGGACATCAACATCATGCGTCGATGTATGGAACACTATGCCCTCACAGGCATTGACCCAAATAACAACTACTGCACATTTGAAATGACTGGCCTTTCGCTGTCGTCTTGCTGCAAACAATATGGCATTACAATGGGTGAACACCACAACGCCCTTAATGACGCTATGGCGTGCGCAAAAGTGTTCCTCGCTTGCCAAGGTAACATTGTGGCTACAACATTCCGTGGTGGCATTGCCGCTGCCATGGCTTCGGCTGCTGCCAAAAAGTTTGAGCGCAGCACTCTCAACCCTCTTGATGATGACCAGGTGCTGAATAAGGACACGGTGTTCTTCCATGCCAATGTGGTTATCACTGGCACCTTCGCCGCATTTCCCGACCGAAACGAACTCGGCAAGCGTCTCCAGTCATTAGGTGCCGACATCAACACTGCCATATCAGGCAAGACTACTGTTGTTGTGATGGGGATTGGCGCTGGCCCGAGCAAGATTAAGAAAATTGAAGATTGGCGTTCTAAAGGGCACGACATCCGCATCATCTACGAGGAAGAATTGAAGCAAATTTTGAAATAATCTTGAAATGTTTGGCGATTTCAAAACTTTGTTGCAGTTTTGCTGTCGCTAAACTACTGATGAGCGTTCTCATCCCGCTCGAGCATCGGTCATTGCCCACGAAAAAAGTTCCAGAAAACATGGATGATATTCTACACGAACTTACAGAAGAAATGATTGCCGAGTGCCAAGATCCTCAGCAACTCATAACTTGGCGCCGCGAACTGAGGACCGTTTCTCGCCACATGAAGGCAAGAATGCAGGTGCTGCAAGAACGGTTTGACTTCAAGCGCAAGGAAACACAAAATAAGTTTATGGCTGCAGCCGATGTCCGTAACCTGGCCATCGACAAGATGGACCGCATCAACCTCAGGCTGCGCGAACTTCGCGGAACGGTTGGCAAAACAAAGTCTTTGAACTTCTCGCAATTTGTCAAGTACCTCAAGGCATTCAAGGCCACGGCCAAAGACACACTAACGGAGGAGCAATTCAATGCCCTCGACCAAGTGGCCCGCGACGCATCGGGTTGGATTGATGGCGATATGTGATAATATGTTGTAAAACATTGTTTCCGCGAAATTCCACAACTTTTCGTGAATTTTTTCGTGAAAAATTTGGTCGGGTCCCAAATTAGATATACTTTTGCAGAAAGTTTAGTAACAACTAAACAAAAAAAGTTTATGCCAGAATACAGTACAAAACTATTCGATTTAACAAATAATCCTAACTATACATATTATAGATTGTTTGTTGATGGTAAATGTGAATTTGATGACTTCCTTCAAGAAGTCAACAAGAATGTGGCTGACAAAAATAACATGAATGCCATCATTGCATACATGGATTCTTTGAGTGCCCAACTACTTCCATCTATAATTTATAATCATATAGAAAGCGGTGAAAGGCATGACCTCTATGAGTTTAAAAAAAAGAACCTTAGGGTTTACGTCATAGACCAGCGGCCAAACATATATATAGTTATGGGTGGCTATAAGAGCACTCAAAAGAAAAAAGATATCCCAAGGTTAATCAGAAAAACAAAAGATTTTCCAAATAAATAACAACAATAATACACTAAAGGCTTATGACAAGAGAAGAAGTACTGAAATCGCCCAGTTATTGGACGGCGATGATTCAGATTGCCCTTTACAACTGCGCTGAAATGTTTATGGCGCAGAGCGGCAAGAACAGAACACAACTTGCTGAGCATCTTGGCGTAACAAAAGGGTACGTTACTCAGCTGTTGAGTGGTGAGTACGACCACCGTCTTTCAAAGATGGTTGAACTTGCATTGGCATTCGGATATGTCCCACAGGTAACTTTTGTCTCGGCAGAGAAAGTTATTGAAAGAGATGCCTTTGAATTGACAAATAAATGGAATGTCTCTTATGATAGTTTTGTTATTCGTCAAGATGCAAAAGTGACATCCGGCGCATGGGCTTCGCCATCACGCTTAAACAAGGAGGCTGCTTGACATGGTACGTTTTAGAATGTTTAGGATAAGCACAGGACAATTTGCCATCTTATCCACAGATGCTCCACAAGGAGATGTGGACATCAACACAAATATGGAACTGAAGCACACCAATGACGGAAGTGCTATACAGGTTCATGCAACGTTTTCCTTCAATGAGAAGGAAAAACAAGTAATGGTTTTAGACACTACTTGTGAATTTGCCATTCACCCTGATGATTTGCGCTCTATCACCAAGGAAAGGCAAGTTGTCATTCCAAAAGAATTAATCGACTATTTCATTGCACAAACAGTCGGAACCGCAAGAGGCATCCTTCATTGCAAGACGGAAGGAACGCCTTTTAACGGCATAATCATTCCTCCTATGAATGTGACAGGGATGTTTAAGGACGATATGGTTATAGATTTGCCGAAGCAATGACATTCTAATCTTATGGAAAGGACTGGCGTTTGTACGATGCCAGCCTTTTTTGTGTATTTTTGTGTAATAAAGCATTTTTTTGAAAAAAATGCGGATTTTTTTTGGTGGTGTGGAAATTTTGATGTAATTTCGCCATAGTCAAACAAACGTGGACATAGTTCCACCCGTCGAGCATCAGTTACTGCTCACAAATTACATCGTGGTGGGCTTTTTTTATGCCCAATAACAGCCTCGGAAAATATACGGCTGCCTTATCCAGTGATTTTTTGCTCCTCGGGGGTACTTTCACGTTTGTTTGACGACGGGATAATGGCAGCCGTTTTTCTGCCTATATATGTCAAACAAACGTTACAATGAACACAATTTCATTGACCCCGACAACACGAGTTGCCCCTGATGTGGGGCTGGCAAATGCGCTTGCCAGAAAAGCGCTTGAGTGTGTGACCTCGATGGGCTTCAACATTGCCCTGGGCATTGTGGCGATGGCCTGCGCCCTGCCTTGGCTCGCCACTGGCGAGTATGCCGCCGTGATGGTGGCTGCCGTGGCGGCGTGGGGCATTCATCTATCGGTGTGGATGACCCTCGAAATAGCGAAAGGAGGTGAACTATGAGCAGCAAAGAATATCTCGAAAATCTGGAAGGCTTTATCCACGAACCCGAAGCTGTGGGCTTTGGCGACAACATCATCCCTGTGGCTATGTGGCTGCGCAACTTTATGCCGGGCGATGATGACAACAGCGCATTCAACAAGTCATCTGCAGCCATCCGTGCAGCTCTGTGCGACATCGTGGACGTGAGCCTTAACGAAATATCGCGCCTGATGGTGCTCAACGGCTACTCCCTGGGCGGTAGCAATCAGACCTACCCCGAGTGGCTCATGCAGCCCATCGGAGACGAAGATGACGATTAATAATCAAATCTGACCATTCACTGGGTGCCTCGTGGTGACACTTGGCACCCTTTATGGTCAATTTTAACCAATAAAATACTTTTGGTTTCGTTGAAATATTATATATTTGCAATCATTAAAATTCTACATTATGAGCATATCGTTAAAGATATTGATTGGTCTGTTGCTGCTCGCCGTGCTGGTTGTGGTGGTCGTTTTTGGGGCTTATCTCGTTGCTGTGATTTGTCATGAGCGACAGTGGCGCAAAAATCTTAGTGATGATTATAAAATGTACAGCAATGCCAGGAGGCTCAAAAACGATGGTTGAACTGTCTAACCTACGACCATCTGCCGCAACAGACTTAGAGTCGGGAGAGTGGGTGAAAGTTCCGCCTCGAAGTGCTGAAAGAGCTCGTCTAACTTCAGCCATTGACGGCTATCTCCTATCAGCGGGATTATACGCCACAAATCGGGACATGCGACAAAAGATGGCAGGATGGTTGCTGCAATGCGTTTGTACATTCCTCGCTGATAGTCTGGTGAGGATAACAGGTCAAGGTTTTGCGATATATAATCCCGAAGATGGTCAGCGCATAGTTTTCCGCTTGTCAGTTGAGCCAGATATTCGCGGACCGAGGGGGCATATTGGATTAGTGGCGGATTGACTTCACACCAATGGACAAAATGATGAAGGCAATACATAGAACAGAGTTCGCACAATGTTTCCTCAAACCACATGAGCCCACCCAATTCGCCGGTCATTTTTCCATCAATGATGTGGTGACAATACTCATGAGCAAACTGATACACCCACTGGCACCAGTAATTATCATGAGCATGCAAAAAGATGATGTGAAAATTACCAATACTGCAGCACATAGGTCCGTCATCTCTGTGCTGGATGATACATTGCTTCTCATCTTTGGCATAGCGTCCCATGAGAGACTGGACCGAGGCAAGCAGATAATTCACAACCTTATGGTTGTACTGACCAAACCCATTGGGTTCGATGGCCATGTTGTGAGTGATGTTTTCGACAGTACCCATAACGACAAAGTTTTATGTGACAATGCAAAGATAACAATAATTTAGGGAGCGGCACATGGCTTAACAAAGTTTTATGTGACAATAGACTTCATACAACCATTGCCGTGCCCTTTTAAAAACAATCAACGATGCCAAGGAAAAGAGATGAGACATGGCTGGCGGTAGCACCCAGCGTGCTTGCTCGTGTGCTGTGTCGCTATTGCACGGCATGTGGCAAGCGTGACAGCCGACGGCAGCACCCTATTCACTGCCCAAGTGTGAAACGATTCATCGCCGAACTTCGTGATAAGTCGGCTATAGGTAACTATATCAAAAACAACAACTAGCATGAAAGAGAGAAATATTTGTCTAATCTGGTTCGTGTGTCTAATGATTTCAGTCGCTGCAGTGTTGTTGATGTGTATGGCTATAGACCAAGCTCAACAACGGTATGAGACTGAACTGCACAACTTCGACTCGCTGCGCCGTGTAAATCGTGCGCTAATCGAGCAACAACGCGAGGCTCAATTAAAGACCCTCGAAGACAGCATTCACTACTACGAGGATGGTTATTAATCCGTCTTTTTAACACAACGCCCGACCACATAACTTTGCACCATGATTAATTTCGCAGACATAGGCAGCTGGCACTTCGTGACTGAGCTTGATGTGATTGAGGTCACATCGGCAAGCGATGTGTCATTTTCAATCACCAACAACGGTGGTTCTTTGCTCAGTAGCACCTATACACCAGTTGACGGTAAGGTGCGCATCTATCATCTGGCTCGGTTGCTGCGCCCATTAATAGATGAAGTGACAGCCACTTTCACCTTCACCGCCGACAGCACGAGCAAGACAGTGCATGTGGTGCAGAGTGGCGTGACGGTGAGCGAGAGCGCTGTCACCTTTCTGCCGAGTTTCTTCCTGAGCACGGTGATGACCGAGCGCGACACGTCGCTGGAGCGCAAGGAACTGCTGACGCTGCTCCCCATTGAGCAGTTACTGCCGACGGTTCAAGCGGTGTGTAGCTACTGGGATGGCGATGCTGTGGTGACCGATACCAAAACAATCACCACAACCGGCATGACAGCCAACACACCATTTGAGATTGATGTGAGCGCAGCGCAGTTTGTTGATACGACCATTGGCACGCTCGTAGCGTACAGCATCGTTGCCGGTGAGCGCACAATGCGCTTCCGCGTGACCTCGCTACCGACGGCTGAATATGCTATGCTCTTCCGCAACACCTTTGGCGCATGGGAGCCTATATACTTCGCTGGCATGACCGAGGACTCACCCGAGTACACCCGTGAGACATCTATGGTCAATGGCGCATTGAAACTCTACAACCTCGAGGAGACTGCATCGTTCAAGTCGTGGACTGGACCACTGCGCCCCAGTGGTGTTGCCCTTGGCCGTGACCTTGCCCGCAGCGGCGACTACTTCCTGCTTGAGCGTGGCATCGCCACCGATGCTGTTGTTGTCACCGATGTGGAGGTGAAGCACAGCAGTGCCGACAATGAGATAGCCGACTTCACATATACCTGGCGCCGCTCGTGGCTGTGGAGCGCGAAGCTACAGGCGGTGCGCAAGCCTAAACTATTTGATGATACATTCGATGAAACCTACAACTAAAGGCGTGATACATATCAAGGATGCCATTGTGCTGCTTGAAGCTGGCTATCCTTGTGACCTGCGAGTGTGGAAACTGAGCACAGGCGACATCCTTGAATACAAGGGTGTGACCTGCATCGGTGGCCACTGGCGCAAAGGCACGCACCGCATCCGCTTGCCGGAGAGCCAGCTGGTGCGTGAGTTTCGCGACGTGACCCTGTTTGAAATCAACAATATGACGATATATCGATGAAAAGAGAAGAATTTAGATTGCCCAAAAGCGAGATATTCGAGGTTGGGCAAAGCAAAGTGGCCGCGCTGATGAGCGAGGTGGACAGCAGTGCCGACATCTTTGATGAGGACGGGCTGCCAAGTGTGGCAAACCTGCCAGGCTTTAACGGCAAATACCAGTATGTGCCCTTTGGCATGGATGACCAGCTGCCGTTTGAGATGATACGCTTGATTGGTGAGGACGAAATCATGAGCCAGAACAAACTGTTCAATGTGCTGACATGCTACGGCAACGGCTTGCGCTACAATGATCCCAAGACCGGCGTACCGACCACCGACGCGGAGGTGAGCCGCTGGATGTTCCAGAACTCGCTGCCTGAGTTTTTTCTGGAACAAGCCACCGACATGAAATATTTCTTCTTTGCCGTGGCAGTGATTATCCTGAGCCGCGACGGCAAGAAGATTGTGCAGGTTCGCCACAAAGAGGCGTGTTACTGCCGCTTTGAGAAAGCCGACAGCCGTGGCCGCATCAACCATGTGTTCTATGCCAACTGGCGGCAACATCGTGCCCTTGGGGCCAAAGACATCGAGGTTATTCAGCTGCTCGACGAGAAAGACCCTCTCGGACACCTCGAGGTGCTGATGGGGCGTGCCCCTGGTTGGGATGGTATAACCAAGGAGCGCACCAAGAACCGCAAGTTTGCCGTGCTGATGCGCTTCCCGACCCCGGGGTTGCAGTACTACCCGGTGCCGTACTACACCGCCATCTTCCGTGGCGACTGGTTCGACATCAAGAAACTTATCGGCACCGGCAAGAAAGCCAAGCTGCGCAACCATGCATCGGTGAAGTACCAGGTGGAAGTACACCGCGACTACTGGTATAACATCTGTGACGAGGAAAACATCACCGACCCGCTGAAGCAAGCCGAGCGCATCAAGAAGGAGAAAGAGAACATCAAGAACTTTGTGGCTGGCATCGAGAACAGCGGCAAGGTTTGGATCACTGGCTACTATATCGACCCAAACGGCAAAGAAAACCGCATGGTGCGCATCAATCTCATTGACTCAAGCAAAGAAGGCGGCGACTGGTCAGAGGACATCCAAGAAGCAGCCAACATGACTTGCTATGGTGACAACATCCATCCCAACCTCGTAGGTGCTACACCAGGCAAGAGCCAAAGCAACAACAGCGGCAGCGATAAGCGAGAGTTGTTCACCTTGAAGCAGTCGCTCGAGAAGTCGTGGCATGATATCATGATGAAGATTCACCAAGTGGTTATCTTCTTCAACGGCTGGCAAGACAAAGTTGTGCCGGATGTGCCGCTCATCATGCTCACCACTCTCGACCAGAAGACTGATGCCAAAGAGATTTCGTTGAACCAAGATAACAATAATGACAATGACGCGTGAAGATTTTGAACACTATGTGCCGAGTGCGGTGATGCCAACCGAAGACTTGTTTGAGCGCATAGCGGAGTACTTCGATGAAAGCGAGGCAGATGTCAAGAGTCTGCTAGGCGGTGGCTTGTACGATGAAAGAGACCAAGACTTGACATTGCTTAACCTGTGCAAGCGCATGGTGTGCCTCACCGCCTACAAGATGGCCATCCCGCACCTTGACCTGGTGCTTACAGAGAACGGCTTTGGCGTAGTGAGCAACACCAATGTGGCACCTGCCAGTGCCGAGCGTGTGAACCGCTTGCGCCAGCAGGTGCAGTTCTCGATTGATGACACCATCGATGAACTTCTGGACTACCTGCGTGGCAATGCAAAATGGGTGGACACATACACCGCTCGTGGCGTGTTCCGCTCACTGGCGTGGAACGGACGGCAGCAGCTGGTGTACTTCGCCATCCCCAACGGTCACAGATCATCGCTCGACGAACTGCGTCCGAAAATATCGGCAGCAGAAGAAAAGGTGAAGCACTGCATTTCACCTGAGTTCTTTGATGAGCTGTGCGATGCCGTGCGTCTGCGTACCGCCACAGCGGAGCAGAACACCGCTATCCACAAGATACTGATAGCCATTGGTGCCGATGTCACCGATGACAAGGCTATGGCACACTTCCATGTGAAGAAACTCGTGGAATGGCTTGACGGGAACATACGCACTTTCACCACCTACGCAAACTCTACCGCCTACGCAGCCAACTCTTTTGAACCCTACAAGAACGAAAAAGATGATCCGTGCTACTTTTTCGGATGAGCGCAACGCCATCAACTTTAACCTGCCAAAAGGATGGGATGAGTTGAGCCAAAACGAACTTTGCATGGTGATGCGCTGCAAGGCTCGGCAAGAAGAACCGCACCAGGCCAAGTTTGCCGTATTGCTCCACCTAACTGGGTTGAAGGTGCTGCGCCGTGAAGGTGAGATGTGGGTGTGCAGTGTGCCGACTGGCGAGAATAATCCAAAACGCTTTCTTCTCGATCCAGAACTTCTGCCAGGTCTGCTTGATGGCTTGAACTGGATGGATGATCCAGGTACGGAGCCCGTGCGACTTGACACCCTGCATGGCGTTGAAGCCCTGCCCGTGAAACTGCATGGCGTGCCTTTCACCAACTACCTGCAATGCGAGAACTGCTACCAAGGCATCTTGCAGAGCCAAAAACAAGAAGCGGTGCAGCACCTCGCCACGCTGCTTTATCCGGGGCTGCGGGAAAAACTTGCTGTGTGGGAGCAGCTGCTGGTCATCCAATGGTGGGCGCAATTGAAAGCAATGTTTGCCGCATTATTCCCCCATCTATTCAAACCCAGCGGAGCGACTGGAGGCACGCCCGACATGATGGAGGTGATGAACAACCAAATCCGCGCATTGACGGGCGGCGATGTGACCAAAGAAGAAGAAATCCTGAATATCGACACTTGGCGTGCCTTGACCGAGCTTGACGCTAAAGCCAAGGAAACCGACGAGTTCAACCAAAAGATGAAGATGAAGAAATGAATGCTAAACAACTCTTTGACTACATAGGCTACTTCGAGAGGCTGTGGCAGAGCAACAGACTGGCGCAGGCCGAGAACTTCAAGTTCTGCACCTGCTCGGGCATCGAGACATTGCAGGGGCCATTGCAGCAGTTCCGCACCGCCAACGCATTCTTCTGCGTGGATGACACCAACGACGGTGCCACCTTCAGAGGCCGCAATGGGGGCTGGTTCAAGAAACGCACGGTGACGGTGTTTCTTATGCACCGCTACAACATCAAATCGATGGACACCTACACGGCTGCCCTCGATAAATGCCGCACACTGTTCCGGCAGCTGCTCACTCGCATGCTCATCGATGAGGATGCACTGAGCAATGAGATGGTGTATCTGCGCACCCAGAACGTGCTGAGCCGAGAACTGGGGCAATATTTCCTCAATGGCTGCACTGGGCTCTACTTCATGGTAGAGGTCGCCGAGCCTATCGACCTAACCTTTGACACAACGGAATGGCAGAGCTGAACCGACAGGAGATAGAACGCCAGCAGCAACTATGGGTTGACAACTGGGCGAAGATGATGGTTCAGATCTGGCGAGATAAACTGGAATACTGGGACATCAGGCGCACTGGCACGCTGATGGGTTCGTTCACCGAGAGCGTGACCCACGATGGACTGAGCGCAAACATCATTATGCGATTCCTTGCCTACGGCATCTATCAAGCCTATGGTGTGGGCAAGGGCTACACTCATGACAATGGCGGCGACTTGGAGTTCCTTTCGCCAAGCTACCGCCGTGAACACCGCCTTGACGAGCCTCGCAAGGTGGGTCCTGCGTGGGGCGGCTACTACACCAGCGGCGAACCTCGAGAAAGACGCGATTGGTTCAACCCTAAACTTTTCGCCTCACTGATGCGCATGAAAGAGACCATGGCGCACATGGTCAGCGAGGAAGCCGCCGCGGTGATCTGCGAAGCGCTCGAAGATGCACGCAAAGCCATCGCCCGGTGATGTCTTTTTGTGCGTATCCAGAACTACTTAATTTTGCATCAAAAATTATTAACTATTATGGCAAAGACAATAGACGAACTTAAAAGCGCGGCAGCGGTGGTGCGCGATGCCACCGAGGAGAAAGAGAATACCGCCTTGCGCATTGGGCAACTGTTCCTGGACACTATAGAGACACTGGGCAATGTGAGCGTTAACGGCATCAAAGGCTATGAGGTCATTAGTAGCACAGATGACCTCCCAGCCAATCCCACCAGTGAGCAGCAACAGAAGGGTTACCTTCTGGGTACGGTGCTGTATGTGTACGTCGGCACTGGCGGCGACACTTTAGAAGGCAAATACCAAAGCGCACAGTTGAAGGGAGCAGATGGCGCTCCTGGTGAACCTGGGTCAAAGGGCGACAGCGGTGTTGACCTCGGCGAGGTGGTGCTCGTCAACGACCTCACGACAGGTGGTGAGGGGAACGCCCTCTCGGCGGAAATGGGAAAGGTACTTAACGAGAAGATTGAAAACAAAGGCGATGATGTCTACATGGTTACATCTGTCTCTTATACACATCTCCGAGCCCACGAGACAAGAGGCAA
>ERZ1026876.353-NODE-353-length-28522-cov-4.786279_pt1 | contig 28522 bp, 20 predicted proteins | sample MGYA00380168_ERZ1026876 | MGnify/ENA primary metagenome ERZ1026876 (study PRJEB33269, sample SAMEA4719804) | human gut metagenome | biome: human-associated habitat; feature: organic feature; material: feces | place: Cameroon | collected 2013-10 ... | reverse complement strand
TGATCCCGAAGAACTCCATCATCCGGGAGTTCATCGGCGGCAGCTGCCTCGACGTGGGATAGAAAATGATTATCGTGACGCAAAGACAAAATGACATCCGAAAATATCTCATAATATGAGATGAATCATTTACTTTGACAGCAAACAAGGCTATAATAATAGATGAATATGAAAAATGTTTACATAAATTGAGACTCTGCAGAAGGGAGTGAATGTGATGACGAAGTTTATCCAAAATGTGAATAAGTACTTATCCGAGATGAAGATCAAGCAGACGTACCTCAGTATGATCACCGGCATGGATAAAAAGAAGCTGTCCCGTCTTCTGACCGGCGTACAGGAAGAGAGCGGCAGTGATATGGAAACGATCGCACGCGGTCTGGGAAAGAACATCGAGTTCTTTTTATCGGATACGATGCTTATCCCGAAGGTGGAGGATTTCTCCATGGGTAAGATCGCATTTTATGCGGGTGAGCCATCGCTGAAGCAGGAGCAGATGGCAGAGCAGCTCATCGAACTGATGGAGAACATCGATGAGGTGATGAGCGCAAGGAGTCGATTCATGAATATCGCGAGGGAAGTCGTATGAATGTAGAACGTCTCCGAAAAATCATCGCATACAGCAGGCAGAACCATGAGGAGATTGCCTCGAAGGTGAAGCGCTTCTGTTCCTTCGCGGAGATCGATGATGACAGCAGTATACTGAATATCCTTCAGATCGTGCGTTCTTCGTTCCGACGTAAGGGCTTTCTTTTGCTCGAACTGCCGATAGCAGACGATGAGATCGGTGCGCTGTGCTATAAGGGCGACGGCTTCGGCTATGTCGTAATGAACAGCTCTCTGCCGAAGGTGAATGCCAACTTCGCACTGGGACATGAAATCTATCATGTTTTCTTTCAGGAGAGTGGCTTTGTTCCCAGAATAGAGTTTTCAGATGATCACTACTATGAGCATGAAGAAGAGTATGCGGCAAATCTGTTTGCCGGTATGCTGCTGATGCCGGAGCTCAGCTTCCGAAGGATGTATGCAAAGTTTAAAACAGAATCCGATGGTGCTGAAACCGACACACTTCTCCGCTTGATGTCTTATTATGAGCTTCCGTATATGGCTGTACTGATCCGATGTCTGGAACTCGAGCTGATGAGTGGTACGATTGCGATCGAGCAGATCGGTCATGCGAATCGCGCATGGATACGACAGCGTTTGACGGAGCTCTGGCTGGATCCGAGCATCATGGATGCTTCTATGAAGGATGATTATCTGCATCTGGAATCTCTCGTTGAGCGCATCGGGTATGAGTGCATTGAAGATGAGTATCTCAGCGAGCGAAGCCTTCGGAAGGCACTTCATAATATGCGGGATATCTATGAGAAGATAAGGGGGAAGTAAGCGATGGCATCGACCTATACGGAAACCCCAGAGAACATATGTGTACTGCAAGACGAAATCATCACAGTGCTTAGTGAAATTAAAACGACTTTCTTTACAGCGAAAAAGGTGCTGTTTTATGATGCCTGTTCTTTTCAGCGACATGCGAATCTGCACGAAGTAGAACAGCAGATTCTGATTCGCTACTATGCAGAGCGTGGCATCGCGGTATTTATCACACGCTGCATCCTGATGGAGCTCGCATCGGATCGACATCGCCTCGCAGAAGCGTACATCGAATTTATCGAAGCGATGCATGGTGCAGGTGTAAAGGTTGTTCTCTATGATGAAGAGTGCACGTACGCTATACTGGCAGAGTGTTTTTCTTCCCATGAGGTGATCAATGACTATTTAAGCTGGTCTGTGCGCATGCTGAAATCGCCGGTCAGTACCATCGAAGAAGTCTTTCGGATGAATCCGAGCTTGAAATCCGAAGTCGTCGGAGGAAGGAATGCCAGGTCATCTGATCTGTACCAGCGCTTTTTTCGGGCTGTACGAGAAAAAAAGGAGCATCATGATAATCTGGGTGAAGAGCTGATCTCCATATGCGTCCATATCTTATCTTACCTTCCGGGCGTTGAGGATGGAAAGTTATGTGTGCTCACAGATGATAAGGGTGCGGCCTGTAAGATCGATGCCATCACGAGACGTACGAATGTCCATAACCGCGGCGCGAAAATCATGCTGTTCAGCACACCGAAGTTGCTCCAGTATATGTATGAGGAGCAGGTAGCGATGACAGAGGAAGCGATGGTTTCGATTATTTCGCAGGGCATATCAGGAAATGTCACAGTAATGGGTATCACCGCTTTTGACTTAGAAGTAAATGAAAAAATCTCGATGACGAGCAGAGATCTGGTTCAGATGATCAGAAATCCGAACGGCATAAAAATCGTGTTTTAAAGAGACGAGAAACGGGTTTTCTCTATCCAGGCCCTGGTTCACTAGCTGAGCCAGGGCTTTTTGCGTATTCAGTCGGCAGATCGAGCGATTCACACGATCACGATCCACATCAACATCTACAAGAAGAAAGAAGGGCAGCGGGATGAGACAGTTTGAGTATATAGAGCATATCAGTGAGTATAGACTTTATCTTCTGGAGATGGAGAAGAGTGCGGCGACGATCGAGAAGTACCTCCGGGACATCCGGAAATTCAGCGACTGGCTGGGATCGGATCGAACCATCACGAAGGAGCGGGTGATCGAGTATAAGCACGCGCTGACTGCGCACTATAAGACGAGCAGCGTGAACAGTATGCTGGTGGCCCTCAACATGTACTTCCACTACCTCGGCTGGGAGCAATGCTGTGTGCGTGGACTCAAGTGCCAGCAGCAGATGTTCACCGGCAGCCGGAAGGAGCTGAAGCAGGAGGAGTACCTGCGCCTCGTTGAGACCGCACTTCAGAAGGGACAGGAGCAGATCGCGCTCGTGATGGAGACGATCGCCAGCACCGGCATCCGCATCAGTGAGCTCCGGTACATCACGGTTGAAGCAGTGCAGCAGGGCTGCGCGAATGTGAACTGTAAGGGGAAGTCCCGTCAGGTCTTCATCGTGAAGGAGCTCCGGAAGAAGCTCTCAAAGTACCTGAAGCGGAAGAAGATAGAGAGTGGTCCGATCTTCCTGTCGCAGAAGGGAAACCCGCTCGACCGCAGTAATGTCTGGACGAAAATGAAAGAAATCGCGAAAATCGCTGGTGTAAACGCCGAAAAGGTTTTCCCTCATAACCTCCGTCATCTCTTCGCACGGGCCTATTACAGGAAAAACAAGGACATTTTTTACCTCGCCGACATCCTCGGTCATGCCAGTGTCAACACGACGCGCATCTATACCCGAACCGCCGGTGAAAATCATCTCCGAATACTGGAGAAGCTGAAGCTGGTGATATAAATAAGAAAGCACCACATAATATGTATTATGTGGTGGTCGATAAACGGCATAACCCTCCTGGTCCTGCCAAATTTTAATTATAAATATCAGATATTCTATGGTTAGTCAATACTATTTGCTCGATAAATTACGTTATTTTCAAATGATGATGATTAAAATTTTTTAACGTTCGAAAACGGTTTAAAAATTGACATTTTCACAAATTTGTGCATCAAAAATATAGCCCGCAGTATGAAAAATGGCGGACTTTTCCTCCGGAACAGGTTTTCGACAGCAGAAAATCAGGCGATGATCTCCTCACCGCCTCTCGGAACCACATAATACATATTATGTGGTCTTTTTTTGTTCAGATATTCCGCTCAAACATAATACATATTATGTGGTACTGACAGCTTTACGTGCAGTTAAGCAAAGCTAGGTGGAGGGGAATATGAGAAAGAAAAGCAACGGCCGCCGGGCAGTGTATGGGATATTAGGCGCAATCATGGCACTCACAGCCATCAACAGCGTATCGGCGAAGGAGACGAAGCCATACGAAGCGACGGAGCTTCGACTCGCGAAGGGAAGCAGCGATTATAACCTGCTCGAGGGCATCGAGTTCGATAAGAAAAAGTACGATGTCGAAGTGTCCGATGAGGGAGACTTCGACATCGATCTGCTCGGAAAGTATGAGGTGGAGTATACCCTGGTTCCGAAGGACGGAGACACAATCGAGCTCGAGAGCACACGTGCCGCAGAGGTGACGGAGGCGGAAACGACCGCACCGGAGACAGCAGCGGACGAGACGACGACTGATACAGCGAAGCCGGAAAACGTGAAGGGTGAAGGAAAGGGCGAAGGCAGCTTCTCCTCCACGAAGGAAAGCGAAGCGAAGAAGGACGAGGGCGCAGAGACCGAGGCTGAAACGAAGGCGGAGACAGAAAACATCGAGGCAGAGACAGAAAGCTCCGAGGCGGACACCGCGCGTGATGATACTGCGCAGGAGACGTCTGAGAATACAGAGAACAGTGAAAACTCTTCCTATGAAGAAAAGACAGAGACGGAAGAGAGCACAGATACCGCTGAGGAGCGTGCCGAGGCTGCGCCGGAAGTAGACGAGAAGGCAGATGTTGAGCAGGCTGTAGATACCTCTTCCGAAGAGAAGGCGGATACAGCAGAGGCCAATGCAGACGACGGACAGGCGGATGGCGTGCGCGCCACTCTTTTATCAACGTTTGTGAAACGCATGACCAGCCGGGTCTACGCAGCGGAGAAGGAAGCCGGCCTCGATGAGAGCAGCCGGGAGATTCACTTCACACGAAATGTACGTGTCGTGATGGATCCGGACAGCACAAACATCCAGTACGATGAGCCGGTCATCCGCATCTCCTCCAGCACCGCACTGTACGAGCTTACGATCGGCAGCGAAGCGGAGCTTGATACAGATAAGAAGGAAGAAAAGAACGAGAAGAACGAAGAGAACGATCGTGATGAATCCGGAGACAAGCTTGCCAGCGAGAGTGAGCTGGAAGCAGTCGCACTGGCGGATGAGCCTGAGGATGAAGCCGTAGCGGATCGCATGGATGAGGACATGCTCCTCGACGAGGCGTTCAGCTTCGACGGTACGACCGAGCGTGGTGAGGAGTACATCCTCACACTGAATAAGCCGGAGCTCATCCTCGGGGATGCGATTCTCGCAGATAAGCACGGCAAGGAGATCAAGAAGGCCAGCGTTCGTATCAAGGATGACGAAGCGCTGAAGGCAGCGGTCAACGTCACCGAGGACGAGAATGGCCGTCCGATGATCGGTGGTCTCTGCCCGGGTACCTATGAGGTAGAGCTTAGTGCAGTGGATCCATCCACGAAGAAGGAAGTCAGCTGTGCCCGCGTGATTGAGATCGTCGCAGGCGGCGAGGTGAGCTTCGAGGCACCGGTGCTCTACATCGGTACCAGAAACGAAAGCTACGACCTGACCCTCGACGTCATCGCCACCGACGAAAACGGTGAGGAGGTAACCCCGGTCTATGTCGTAAATGAAGAAGAGCTTTTGAACGCCCGTATCGACGTAGAGGAAACGGCGACCGCCAGCGAGGCACAGAAGTCGTCGGAAGACAGCGAAGATGCAGAGGATGAAATCGTAAGAGACAGAGAAACCATCTTCAAGCCGGGCAGCTATCATGTGACCCTCGGTGCGAAGCATCCGGAGAGCGGCGATGAGTTCACCGTCGAACGTGAAATCCAGATCGTCGATGGCTACTACATCTATGCGCCAACCTTGGACATTCAGCCGGGATCAAAAGATTACGATCTTCTCTCCGGAGTGGAAGTAAGAAAAGGAAGCGGTGGAGAAGTAAGATCAGATATCGAAGTGAGAGTCACAGACATCAGCAGCCTGAAGGCTGCCGAAGTCGAAGAAGGAGAGTATTCACAGGAGAATACCGAGGAGGATAGCGAAGAACAAAACGAATACGACGAGGAGCACAGCGAAGCGGTTGAGGAAACGGAAGCCATGACCGAAACGAAGCGTCCGATCGTTCGTCGTGCGATGAAGACCCGTGCGGTTGCAGCATCCACGAAGACAGAGGGCCGGCCTGAAGCAGACGAATCTACAGAAGCACAGGAGATAACAGCTGTTTCTGCGGACGACGAACTTCCGGCTGTAAAACCGGGGTTTTATACGGTTACGCTGGAAGCACAGGATCCGGAAACCGGAGAAACCATGACGGTTGTCAGAAACGTAAGGGCAGGACTGGAACTGGAAGCCTGGATGATGGAAGCGGAGCTGACAGCTTATGGAAATAAAAAGAAAAACATCAGCTATTTATATGGTGAAGTTGATGCGGAGAAAGTTGGCTTTAAAGAACCATCCGGTGGAGAAACCGCATGGCTGCGGAACTGGTCTCATTCAACCAACGGCGTAGAAGATGTAAGTAATCTAGCTGAGAAATTTTTAACGAGCAAGCTGGAAGAACTTTCCCCATCGAAGATACCATACGGAGTAACAAATGTTGCAAGATTACAGGATGGAGGGGTAATTCATGGAGGAATACTTGATGGATTCGTGTATGGTGCTGGAGCGGAAATATCATACATTACTTACCATTATGGCATCGGAAATAATACTTTAGTAGGAATGCTGGGGTACGGAGGAGACTGGTATGAGGCCAGGGGAATCAACGCTGTAAAAAGTGGTCCATCAGATAAACCTAATAAAAAGTTCCGATGGTTTACCACAGGACGAATTAAGAAAGAGTATTATGAGGTCATTTTTAAAGATGGTACTGGTAATACGGAGGAGTCTGTCCTGAAGGACGGCGATAAGATAAAAACCACACCATATGTGTTCTCGGGAGGAACCGCACCAAATGCATACTGGGAAGCTACAGCACAGGTCGCGCGTAATCCATACACCGGCTATTACCTTACCCGTTCTCTTTATGATGATCTGAACGGAAACTGGGGAAAATATGCGGAGAGCGGCAATGCAGCGCTGGGACTTGCAGAATGGAAAAATGTAGGTTTCAAAGATGCTGGACGAAATAAACCAACCATGCGTGAGGGCGGAACAGCAGATGTTACGATCCGGGTAAAATATTCATATTTAGACCAGGATCATCTGAACTGGGCCGGCCTGGCTGCGAACCCGAAAAAGGTCCTGGCGGGTGTTGACAAAAATTCTTCTATTTCCATCGATGGACAGGGAAAGCAGCTGAAAGCAGGGAAAAAGGAAAACAATCAGATAGGCAATGCTTATACGGTTGGTGGCTTCTCTCCGTCAGATAAGAACAATGGTGGCGATGGCATCCAGATTGAGCTGAAAAACTTCGCAGGAATTGCGCAGGACTATGTGGTAACGCCAGGTGGATATCTTCGCCTGACGGCCAATCTTCCGGGCAATGGTGTAACAGCAAGTAACGTAGGTATCCTTAACAACAGCGGATACCGCGATTTGGCAGACACCATGGTTGAGCTGGTAGGTCCGGATACGGATCAGGAGATGCAGCTCTTCAATATTTGGAATTTGAATGATGTGATCATTCGCGCAGGCAAGGCAAAAATGACGCCGGTGCGTGTCGTGGTACACGGACAGGCTGGGGCGAACCAGCGCATCGATTTAAATGGTCAGACCATCGAGTTCTATCAGCTGCAGAACAGTGCAGGATGGAACGGCACGACTACCATAAACGGAAAGGCGAAGGAAAGCGACCAGATCGGTCGTATCACCTTCAAAAACGAAAAGGCTCCGGAATATCAGGTGCCGGAGACGGATAAGACAGAAACGCCAGAACCGGGTACACAGTCCGAAGGCGATGTGCCGACAACCGGCGATGGTACGACCGACGGAACACAGGAGGAGAAAAAAGATAAGATTGAAAACGGAAATCTGCTCCGTTTAAAGAACTTAACGCTGGAGAGCGATATCGAGCTCGAGAAATCCGAGTATGTTGGCTGGAGCCAGCATAAGGGCTGGACAGAAGACCAGAAGATGGACAGAGCAAACTACAGTCCGCTTCTGATCGATGGAACCTTTGTGCCGAATGGTCATAAGATCAAACTCGTAAAGGAGAATGGTGCACCATATAAGGATGGTGAAATCGTGGCCGGCTTTGCAAACGAAACCGACATGAACAGTACCGCTATCCTCGATCCGGCAGACTTCGAGCTCATGAACCCGAAGCAGGGTGAGAGAGCAGACGATGGAAAGTATTACTTCCTGGTCCCTGCGAATGAAGGCAGAACCATCAAGGTGAAGGCGATCGATACACTGCCAATCAAAGTGACACCAGGATTTGGTGATGAGCACGACAGCTATTATAAGGATTATGCGACAGCACTGAACGCCATCATCGAGCGTGGAACGGGAATCGACTATACGATTACCAATCTTCTCGATGCGGAATTTACAGAGGCAGCAAATCTTCATCTGAATGCCATTAAGAAAGCGAATGCGTCAAAGCTTACGTTCGTAAGTGGTATTAGTCAGAATAAAGAAGATAAGGGCAGAATGTACCGCATCACGATGAAGCTGACGCCGCAGGATCCGGAGAATGCGGAATCGAAGTCGCTGAAGCTTCCATCTGTGGATGGAGAGCAGGCGACGACCGCGGTCGAATTCCGCGATGTCCTTATTCGCAGTGACTATGATTTTGCAGTTGAAGACAAAACGATCGTACGTAAGAATCCACTCGTAATTTTCAACAACGGTGGAAGTCTGACGTTCGGACAGAACTGTAATTTCGTGAGCCGCTATCCATCTGAGTATGTAGAGAATGCAGGGAAAAACTGGGAGCCGATGTATGTCAAGGTTTATGCAGGTGCATATTCCGGCACCGTAAATACAGATGCAGACATCACGGTCACTTCCGGAACCTTCGATGCAATCTATGGCGGAAACCAGAACGGATATTACACCGGTAAATATACGCTGAATGTTGAACAGCAGGATCCGAGTCTTCTCAATCTGAAAACAGATAAGGATGGCAGGCTGGAAATCCGGACCATCGACGGTGCCGGCGCTTCCGATCAGGAAAAGCCAGCAAAGAAAAACACGTCAATTCATATTACAGGACCAGTCTATGATGAGGCCAATCCAGGCGAACTTCAGTCGCTCAGGCTGGAGAACCTTTACAACTATGATCTTCTCGAGCTGACAGGACAGTGCACTATAGGATATCTGTACACCGTTACGGGTACCCAGGAAGGAGGTACGAAGAAAGAGGAAATCCTCGGCAGAGGAGAGCTGAATGCACAGAAAATTTCTGCATATGAAGGAAAGACCATTATGACGGATAAGTCACTTCTGGCGCTTAGTAATCCGGACGGCATCAAGCATATCGGTTCACTAAGAAGAAGTAAAACGGTCGATGCGAATGTACGGCCGAGCATCATGCTTTCGAGACCGAAGGACTGTAATCAGCCGACATGTGAAAATGTGCTGACGATTACCGCAAAGGACCCACTCTATGCAGCAGATGCTTTAGTCGGTCAGATCCGGGTTTCCTATATCAGTAACGATACAGATCAGTACAACTTCTCCGAGCAGGCGAAGGCAGGGGACTATGTCATCAAGCTTCCAAATGTGGAAAAATCGATGTACGTCACCGCGAAGAACCTGAACGCAAACTTCAAATCAGGCCTCAAGCTGATTCCGCAGCACGAGGATAAGACGAAGAATACGATCAATGCGCTCGTTCTCGGTGAGGCGAACATCCAGATCATCATCGGATATAACACCATCGTAGACGGCAAACCGGGCATGGCCTTCCCGATCGAGGAAGATTCTGTAGCCAGTGCACTGGATGCACTGATTATCAGAATGAAGCAGGTGCCGGAAATCAAGGATTATACCCTTTCCTTTGCGGTGAGCGGCTATACCATGACAGAGACTGACCACCAGATGATGCAGGATAAGCGTCTTCGTACGCTGAACTCACTGAACTGGACCGGTCGTTTCCAGTATGATCCGAATGGTACGGACCATGTGAAGGAGCCTGACGATATAAACGCTGTCAGCACCGTCATCGTGAATAACGATTTGAACTTCTATGTAAAGAACACAGAAATAAGTGCGCTGAAGCTTCAGTACGCGGAGCGCCACAACATCTTTGCGAACGGAAGTAAGCTGAAGATGGGACTCCATGTCACGATGCTCGGAAACGAGGCGGTACTTCCGATTCTGTATGGCGGAGCCGATGGAACTGCAGTCGGTGTGACCGCAGAAGATATGAAGGTGCCGGGCACGAGCCTGACCATTCAGAGCGGACGCTATCACGAGATCTATGGCGGTGGAAAGGGCAGAAATGCGGATATTCAGGGAGATGTCGAAATCAATCTGGATGGATATGCCTATGTTGTAGATAAGGATAAACCGCTTGATTTAAGTATGACGGCTGTGCACGGAAGCGGAAGTGACGGAAGTCAACTGGATAGAGACAGGACAAGCAGCATTAAAATCCTGAATTCTGTGAGCCTGGCAGGGTCCGAAAACTGGGAAGAGGGTCACGTGTTCTCTTATCCGCTCAACATTAAGAGCGTAGATCGATTTGATCACTTTTATGTCGGTGCGGAAGAGCAGCTGAAGCTGAATCCACAGGTCACGATCGGAGAGCGAATTCTGTCGGTGAGCGCCAACGGCGTGTATACGGGTGAGCTTCATCTTTACACTGCAGATATCATGCTGAAGGGAAAGACGAGCAGCCACGTAGGAAACATCGCAGCACACGGAAAATACAATAGTCTGCAGCTGAATATCGATGAAACGACGAGAAAAACGGTACCACTGCTTGTGGATGGAAAGCTGTCGATGCTTCCAGAAGAAAGCAATCAGCTTCGACTGCAGCTCGAGAAGGATCAGGATGCCTATAATGGTGCGATTCTGCTCAGCTTCAATCAGGAGCCGAATGCTATCGAGGAGCAGTACAAAGCGAACATTCCGAAATACAGTGTCGGAAAGGATGAAAAAAACATCATCCTGGAAGGCGCCATGGTTTACGTGCTGACTTTCTCTCATAAGGAAGGAGATGAAAGATTTTATAGTCCGTCTACGTATCCGTCCATCGCGAAGGCCTTAAACGGCATCGGCGAACGTATGGCGAAAAATCCTGCGATTGCAGAGGATGACGGAACGCTGATCTCGATCTTCGGGGATTCCTATCAGTTTACAGCGAAGGATCTCACCGCGCTCGAGTACGCAGCAAAGGAGCATGCAGCTGACGAAGCGATGCCTTCAAATATCAAGACACTGAAGTATCTCGGTGAAGTGAAGAATGCAAAGAAGATCAGCTGGCGCAACAATAAAGCACCGGATGGAAAGACTTCAAATCCAAAGCCAGCGCTTCTCGGCGATGGTATCGGAACCGTAAAGGAGCTGTGGCTTCCTGGAAAGAGCACCGATATGCTCGGACTCGCTCTTGATTTTAAGAGCCCGTTCAATATCTATGCAGATGGAAAACCGCTGCGGCTGGATGCATATATGAAGATCACCGCAAAGGATGGATGGTATCCAAGTCTATATGGTGGAAGTAATCGACCGATTGATGGAAATACGGATCTGACGGTACAGAGCGGACACTACACAAACATTTATGGAGGAGGTTATTCAGAAAATACAGATACAGCCAAGGTCACGGGTGATGCCAGCATAAAGCTGGAAGGTAGAATCGTGGTCGATGAAACATTAAGTGGAATGGGAAAGGGAATTGTACGGGTTACTGGCAAGAAATCCATTTCCATTAAGCCTTACATGGAAATCAATCTTGATGTATTCCCACCTGCGATCAGCTATATATCGGACGCGAACGTTTCGATTCTTGAAGAATTTGATGAGCTTAGTCTGGGCCAGACGAATGGCAAAAGTAACATAACGATACAGAATAGACTTCGAGGTGTGTTGACACCGTATGTACGAGATGATTTCCGTGGAAATGTACTTATGGAAAACACAACGCTTACCTTTAAGAATGACGCTTTTGGATGGTTCAGTAATCTGACATCTACAGGCAAGGACAATCTGATTCTTTTAAGCAAAAAAGTGAACAGCAACCCGCTGCGACTTCGTGAGAAGACCACCGTCAGTGTAACGGAGACTGAAATTCCCGGAACACTGCTGCAGAAGCCGACCATTAAAAGAGAATTCCATCCAATCGAGATCGGTATCGATGGACAGCAGGAAGACCGTGGTGATGTAGCGGTAGTCTATGATGTTTTGGAAAATGCCATCGTAGACCAGTACTGTGCACGTAAGGATAGCGGCTTCGCAATTACGCGACAGGAAAACAAGCTGATCATCGACGAAGATAATGACTATTATGTAAAAACCAAAAATGGACAGGAGGGATTAATAAAGAAATTAATGGTGCCGGATGAATACCGACGAACTCTTCAGGGAATCGGTAACGGTTATGGAAATACATTCAGTCAATTATATGATTCTAAAAATCTCAGCTGGAATCCGAATGCACCACTTGTTGCAACGGATCTTCGCTATGGCGGAACACGCCCTTACTATTACAAATCTCACTTCGATGAAGGAGAAAAGAAGATGAAAGGTAAGAGTAAGAGCGGAGAGGAATATGATATATCGGAATATCATTCAGCGAAAAACAACTTACCTGTATTTGCAGGTATGAAGGATACGTTTACGTTTGGAGCAATTAAAAATCTGAACAGTACAGATATTGCAAATGCGTGGAACACACGAAATACAAATAGTCTGTATTACTATGATTCAACGAATCACCACCAGGATCCTAAGTGGGAAAACCTTGGTGAGGGAAAAGACCTGTATGACTGGGAAACCGGTGAGTGGGTAGATGATCCTGATGTAACGGTACGAAGGATTAAAAGAGTAAATTCGTATACTCCAGAAGGCATATGTGGCGAGTTTACCTGGACGATTAATGATCCGAATTCCGGAATTCTGGATTCACATTTGAAAAACAGTTCGATGGTTATTGATTTCGACCAGAAAGGAGATGGAAATGTAACAGACTTTTCTGAGATACGCTGGAATGCGGGTGGAGCATGGGCACCGGTGCCACCTTCTATGGGCCAGGTTTCGTTTAAGAATCTTTTCTTGACGAATGCAGATCCTAGGTGGAACGGTTCTGATAATCAGAAAACGTTCAAAATGACCCAGGATGGCCAGGTGATGAGATTTGATAGCTGGGTCGGTAATGGTGAGGGTTACTACTGGAGATACCCTAATAGCAACATAACCAGCACGGATACTTTCGGCCTTTATTCACAGGGGCAGTTACCGAACTCCGTCGTTCAGGTGAAATTATCGGATACCTATGCGCAAAATCCGGCCTTCATGTTTCATGGTCAAATCGGGAAATATATGATCAAGGCAGGTGTCGTCGAGCATAATGTTCCGATGGACATCGCAAACTTCATGAAGGTTGCTGAATTCGACACCGGTGAAACTGGCGTCATTAAGATGATTTCGATACGAGCAGATGGAGGTGAAGGGAATTTAAATTCTGTTATCCGCTTAAAGGGTACAGGCATACTGGCCATGGTAAATACGTTTGAAGTATATCACTGGAAGGATAACAACTATATCCCGTATTGCTGGTTCTATAGATGGATGGGAGCCGGTCATGTGATTTCAAATGCGTTCGAGCTGATGAACGACGGCTTTACCTATGCTGTTGCGAATTATCATCCACGATTCGGACATCTGGATATTCGGCATATGCGTACAAACGAAGTGATTTCAAATGGTCATAAGCTGAAGTGTCTTCGATCCGATATGCTGTGCGGATATTACAGGGGTAGCACATGGGTGGATAATTATTCTACTATCCCGCTCGCTACAAGTGACCTGACGGAAGGCTACTATGTGGCTCGAACATTCCGAACAGACGGTGTGCTCGATCCGACGGATTTCGAACTTGAGATGAAGAAGAATCCGGAAACAGGCGAACTGCTGAATCCAGGTAGCATCGGTCTCTTCTTTACCCGTGAGATTCATAACGGATTACATCACATTCGGGTTGTTCGAATCAAGGACCCAGATACAAACCAGATTGTAACGAAGCCAATCAAGGTGATACCTGCCGTAGAAGGCGTGTCTTATTACGATAATTATAAGGCTGCGTTCGAAGCGATTCAGGCACATGGCGAGAGTACAACGGACTACACCGTGAAAAACCTGGTTGAGTGGGATTTCACAGAGGCGGATGCGCAGGCGCTTGTAGAAATCGATGCAGCGCATGCAGCATCACTCACACTGGAAGGAGGACTTAGAAATAATAATAACGTGATCGCGCAGGGCAGACTGGATACAGACGATGTAAATGCCATTGCGCGTGATTACTACCGCGTACGTCTGAGAAAGCAGGCACTGATGATGCCGGACGATGTACCGGTGACCTTTAACAACATCATCCTGAAGTATGACCAGGGAAACACCCATGAGTTAAATGGAGAGGACGGCGGGATCCAGACGGAGGACATCGTTTTCATCAATAACGGAAGCGGTCTCTCGTTTGGAAATAAGGTGCAGTTCTTAAAACATCAGGATGAGGAAGCGAGTGCGACGGTTTATGGCGGAAGCGTGAAGGATCCGGAAGCGTATGGCTGGGATGGATTCAGTAACGCACACGGCAAGACCACGAACAAAGCGAATATCCAGATCGCAAGTGGCACATTTACACAGGTCTATGGTGGCGGAACGAAGGCACAGGGAGGCGGCATCAACCAGATCCTTGATTACTTCAGAACAACACCGACCGATATCGGTGCAGACATCACCGTAACTGGTGGAACCATCGGAAAGATCTTCGGTGGTGGTCAGGGACGCGATGGTGTGATGCATGGAAATGCCACGATTACGATCGACGGAAAGATGGAAATCACCAGCCAGACGATTTACGGTGGTGGTGATGGAGCAGAGCTTGATGGAAGTACAAGCGTCGAGATCACTGCGGAGAAGGCTTATGAAAAGTTTTCGAAGAATAATACAGTGAAGCGAACGATCCATCCGGGCGTTTCTCAGGATGAAAACATCCAGACGAGCGTCTATGGTGGTGGGCATAATGCAACGGTGACGGGAAATACTTCGGTCAATATAAAGCTGCTGAATGACGCTGCGAATCACAGCTACTATTTCGGCACACTGTCCGGTTTCGGAACAGTAGACGAAACGGTAGTGGATGAAAATGGCGAGGAGACGAATGAAATCCGTCTCTCACAGGATAGCGTAAAGGGAACCACAGAAAAGGTAGTGATCACACAGGATGATCCAAAGAGTGCGACCTATGTCCATCTCGGTACACTCAGTGGTTTCTCGGAGCTTGGTCTCGGTAAGGCCGAGAGAACAGGAGGAGATAAGAACAATTTTAATGCTTTCCATGTGACAGTAAACGAACGTTTCGACGGAAATGCATCCGAACAGTCAAACCTTCTTACGACGAAGCGAGGAGACACAGTAAAGCTTTACGCTGTGGCGCTGACACTTCGCGGTGAGTGGCAGGGACATATCGGAAGCATGGAGGTGACGGATACCTGTGCTATCAAGATCACGAAGACGGATACAAATATCTATCCACTGATTCTTGACGGTCAGGTGACGCAGGATGAGCCGATGAACCAGATCCGCCTGCGGACGGACCCGAAGAAAAACGCCGTGAAGGATAAGATCCTGAGCTTTACCGATGCACAGTTTGCGATTCCAACGCAGTATGTGGATGGTGAGGACACAGGACTTTCGGTAGATACACTGGCGGAAGGAACTGTCAAGCATATCATCTTCACACTGCCACAGACGCATATCGCGGAAAGCTATGTGACCTATGCGACACCGTCGGAAATTGAAAAGGTCGAGCCGGGCGAGGAGACAACAGCGGATACGGCTACCGGTCGAGGCGACGCGGGGGAGGGAACGACCCCGGGCGCTGCTGCTACGGAGAAGTTCGTGCTGGATGAGGAGACCGATCCGGCGACGACACCGAAGAAGGTGCTGCACTACATTTACGACGCCGAGCATAACGAGCATGAAATCAAGGGCGGCTATGTCGTAGCGCTTCCGAAGGCGTTGATAGCAGCCGGTACCGCGGATGACCTGTCACAGTATCTCGTTATGAATACCGGCTTTATCAATCAGACTGACAAGAATACGTTAGGCCCACTTCCGACATTTACAAATCCGGAAGTCAAGGCGTATGAGATCCGGTTTGAAAACGGCAGTCCGCACGGACAGACAGAACCGATCGTCATCGATGACGATAAGTACTGGTATCTTGCGCACTTCACCTGCCGTAACGGTGATCCGTTTACATTGCTTACCGATGTTTCGGCACCGATCAAGACGATGGCAGAGCTTCAGGTCTCTCTTGATACCGAACAGAAGCTGTACAAGTATACCTTAACCTACCGCGATTTTTCTGAAACGGATGATACGAAGCTTCCGTGGCAGACCATCAGGGTACAGAATGCTGACGGAACTGAAAAGGAAGTGAAACATCTGCTTCCATATAACGCGAACGGTGTGACCAGTGTCTACTGGTCGCTCGGAAGCGGTGATGGGGCAGGTGAAGCGAATCTTCTTGCGGACTGGGAGGCTGCGAAGCGGCTGGAGGACGGAATCACCGTTGATCTAGACGGCACCGCACTCCGTGGTCAGGGTACGGTGAAGAGTCTCGACGGAAAGGATCAGGTAAGCGGTGGCGATGTCGCCCTTGCGACGATCCAGGTTCCACAGGCGCTGGTAGAAGCAAATGAGGAAAAGGGCGTGATCTGGGCCTACCTTAAGGATCAGCACAACAACACCGTAAAGGTCGCGATTCCGCTGAATCAGAACATCATAAACGTCCGTGTGCCGCTCGAGGTATACGTGGTCGCAGTGAAGAAGGAAAACACTACGGACGCGACACCAGAGCTTCTGGCACCGAACTGTTATGTGAAGAACGAAGGCGTACTCCCGATCGATGCGAAGATCTCTGGATTTAAGCCGGAGATTTCAGCTGAAACAAATCAGAGACTCCGCTTGTCAGATAAAACAACACAGGCCGAGTTTGACGGCGTAGCCGATGAGATTTCCCTGTTCATCCGACGGGTGAAGAAGGACAGTCTCGGAGATACACTTCCGGAAACGCTGAGCGAACGAAACAACGTGCTGTCTCTGAAGGAAAACGATCCGAAGACCTGGTTAAGTCTCGGAGAACTGAGCTACACGAAGATGAAGGACGCAAGAACGAAGGATTTCACCTTCGATGCACTCTATAATCCGCAGCTGATCAATGAGCTCGGAAATGGTGAGTGGCTCAAGAGCACGATGTCCTACAACTTCAGCATTGTACGATAAGGAGCAGAGGATGGAAGGAAGATCCAGAAAGAGAGGGAGAAGAGTACGCCGGAAACGTATGTGGACGGTCGCACTTATCCTGACCGCGCTTCTGCTCCTGGGTGGCGGGTATCTCGTCGCCCGGAAACGGACGGAAAGCCGTTATGACAAGGATGCGGTTGACCTTTCACTGGTCGAACGACCGAAGACAAAGGAAGAGCTTCAGCTCGAGGTCCAGCGGGCCTCCGAGCGGAGCAGCTTCCGCTTCCAGATGAACAGTGAACCGGTGCTCAGGCTGTCCTCCGGGGCAGATGCACCGGACACCGTCAACTGGAGCATCATCAACAGCATCGAAAACAAGGCGGATATGGAGGTCTACATCCATCTGAGCGATGGCAGGGAAATCTATCATAGCAAACGCCTGCAGCCGGGACAGAGTGAATTATCAGGATGTCCCGAAATTGAACTGGAGCCGGGCGAGTATCACGCGATCGCCACGGCCTACGTCCTGGAAACAGGAACAGAGAGTGTAGTCGGAACCGTGACCACGGAGCTCCGCCTCGATGTAAAGAATCGCGTACATGAATCGATCTGAACGGGGAAAACCTGTTTAAGATATATCACTACTTTTCATAACAAAGGAGAAAAAAGTATGAAAAACCACAAGAGAATCGTTGCAACTGCGCTGCTCACCGCTACAGCGATGATGCAGCTCACCACCACTGCGCTGGCTGCGAAGACCGACAACGCGGCGACGGATACAAGATCCGACAGCTACAACAACACTGCGCATACTACCTTCGGTGTCATCGAGACCGATAAGGACGTATCCGGCCAGGTTTCCTATGAGGTTCCGCTGTACGTAACCATGGCTGCAACACCGAACAGAAACAATATGCTTCTGCCTTCGAAGGAGCAGTACTACATCGAGAATACTTCTCCGGATATTGTGGATGGTAAGAATCCGATCGAGACGAACCCGATCGGTGTAACTTCCTTAAAGGTAGAGGGTCTGGATACGAATACCTGGAAAATCAGAAAGAAAAAGTTTGAAGGCAAGCAGGGAGAAGGTGACAATATTACAGATAATAATCATACTATGACATTTTCGCTCGGCCAGATTCAGCTTGGTGATGATAATAACCCTTGGGAAAAGAAGTTTGAGCATACTCTTTTTGATGAAGCGATGAATGAGACTGGACAGGCTTCTACGCACTGGAAGAAGTTATCGACCGGAAATCAGTTTGTCATCAAGGACGGCTGGAATAATCCGAATGGTGGTGGACCAGGTGTAGAAAAGAAGGAAAACGCTCTTGCAAAGATCGGTAAGGGCGCAATGAGAATGAACGTTGAGCTTGAGTCTACGATTGCAAACTTAACTGATACGCAAAGAAAGAATGCTGATGAATCAACCACCGGTCTTTTCAAGGTACAGTACACCTTAGCTGCACTGGATGAAAACGGTCAGCCGAAGACAGCCGCTGTTTATGCTGGTGATGACTGGACATTAGCAGGCTACAAGCAGGATCCGTCCAACAAGAAGAACTAATTCACTTCTACTCAAACTTTTCGGATAGACGAAAAATCACAAATGATCGGGAAGGGGGATTTCCCTCTTCCCGAATTTAAACAAACACAAGGAGGCTGGATTTGGCAGCGAAACGATGGAAACAGAACCTCGGGCATATAAAGGGGAAGCTCGTCCTGAGCGTGGCAGGACTGCTGCTGGCGGCAGGACTGTCCATGACTGCCGATGCAGCAGGAAACGAATTTAAAGACGAAAACAACAGCGGAATGAGAAATTCGAATACACAGGTATTCGTAGGTGTTTCGAAGGAGGTTCCGAAGGATGTCTCCTTCGAAGTTCCGCTTTTCTATACGATGGTCATCGCGAGTGAGGATCCGGCAAAAAACGCTGAAGGACGGCACAATCGTGTGCTGAAGCCTGCGAACTATCAGATCGAAAATCTTACGTATAAGGTCGTGGACGGAGTGAAGACACCGTACCTTTCCGAGCTTGCCGTCGTGGATATGCGTGTGCAGGGCATGAAGGGAAGCGGCTGGAGCCTGGTCGAACAGATCCCGGATACGGCGGGCGAAAACGATAAGCTCATGAAGGTCTCGATCGGTGGTGTCACACTGCCGGCCATCACGGCAGGCGATGATCGTACCGTCCGGGATGCCGTGCTGAAGCAGGAGGGCTCTGTATTCTGTAAAAAGAGAGCCGATGGCAGCTTCGCGTATCAGCTGATCGGAAACACGAACGGACTGGACCGTGTGCTGAAGCTCGACGTACAGGTGGATATTTCTCCGAAGTATCGGCCGAAGGAGATCATCGAGGCCCCGGATAAGACGGACCCGAATACAAGTGGAAGTGCCTTTACACAGGCACAGTTTAAGGTGATGTATACCCTGGCTCCGCTGGATATCAACGGCGAGAAGCTGTCGGCGTATGACCAGATCTGGGTAGATCAGCACTATAAGGGACCATTTCCGGAGCACAGCACAACAGGAAATCCATAATTAGATAAAAGGATGAGAGAATCACAGCTATGGAGAACAGAACAGAAGATAGAAATATCGTTTCGGCAGAAGATGCTGAGCAGCGCATCGATGCCGTAGAAGTGACGAAAAACGAAGAAACTGAAGAAAAGAAGAAAAAGAAGTGGATTCCGTTTCTGATCCTTTTTCTCCTCCTTCTCTTCATCGCAGCCGGTGTGGGTGGCTATCGCTACTGGAAGGAAGCATCCCGCCCGAAGAGCAAGTATGAAACAGATATGAATGCGCTTGCAGGGTTTCTTCCGGGTAAGACGAAGGAACAGATCGAAGCCGAGCTTAACCGTATCATCGAAGAGGGGCGTTTTAACGCATCCATCAACAGTGAGATGACCCTGGAAAATGGAAAGCTGAATGTTCATATCGAAAACGTTCCGGCGAACAACTACGACATGATGGTCGAGGTTTACCTCTATCCGACGCAGAACAGGACAGATGATGCCGAGCTCATCTATCAGTCGAAGATCGTTAAACGTGGTTTCTACATCGAGGATGCAGATGCCAGCACGAGTGTTGCACCGGGGCTCTATGACGGACTGGCTGTATTCCATGCCATCATGCCGGATGACACGCAGGAGGAAATCGGACAGACCGCGTTTCAGGTCGTGATCCGTGTACAGTAAGAAAAGAAGACGAAGTGGGGATGAAAACTAAAGTATGAGTGAGCAGAAAGAAATGGACATGATGAAGACGGACGAGGAAAAGAAGAAAAAGAAGGGCATGCTGATCCTTCTGTTACTGCTTCTGCTCATCGGACTCGCCGTCGGTGGCTGGAAGGCCTGGAACTACTATACCGTAAAGGCGCCGCTCATCGCGAAGCAGAAGGAGCTCGATGCAGAGATCGGCATCATGCCTGGAATGACCGTGGATCAGATCCAGGATCGCCTGAACCGGCATGTGGCGGAAGGGCGCTTTAACGCCTCGATGAATGGAAACCCGGTCTTTAAAAACGGTAAAGAGAAGGGAAATCTTCGCATCGAAAACATCCCGGGCAACCGCTATGCATTTACGGTCACGCTTCAGATCGTCAATGTGGATGCGAATGAATATCCGGAGGCTGCTAAACATATCGGTGAAACGGTATTGGAGACCGGACTTCTGGAGCCGGGCAGCTACGTATCGGAGAAGCAGCTCGATGTGAACCTGCCGAAGGGAAATTACGACTGCCTCGCGACGTTTACGGCCTATACCTCTGAAAAGACAGCGGGGGATAAGCCGCAGAAAGAGGTCGGTGCGACGGCGATGCAGATCATTCTGACCGTGCAGGAATGATCTCGACGATGATGGAATAGAATACGCGAGGGGAGGACGAGGCGTTGGAAAAGAGTAACATGAATTATCGGAAAGAGGTGCTGCGGCTGGGTGCTGCGCTACTGCTTATGACATCCGCAGCCTCGCTGGCGTCGATTCCTTCCTATGCAGCCGCAAGCGGAATCCATGAAGAAGCAGCACATCCGGAGGAGATCCCAGGTGTGCTGGTCAGCCCTGGAGAGGGCAGTGATACCACCTTTCAGATCGTAGAAGTAGATACTGTCTGGTATAGGGTGACCTTCACTGTCGTGGACAGGGTGACAGGTGTACCGCTCCGAGGTACGACGATCTACTTCGAGCGCATGAACGATGACGGAAGGGGTAGCGTCGGTGGGATCGTGTATGCGAAGGATTCCGGGAATCGCCTGATTACAACCGGCGAGGATGGACAGCTCACCTTCGAACTCGAGGTCGGGAAAAACTACCGGATGTTTATCATCACGCCGGAGGGCTATACCTTTACGCCGGATGCAGATCAGCCGGAATATATCCAGATCGATAACGGAAGTCAGTTCCAGTATCGAACCATCTACCTCGATCCGAAACAGCAGGAGCCGGTCATCCCTGATCCGGGCGGAAATGGTGGCGGAAGTGGTGGCGGAGGAAACGGCGGTGGAGGAAATGGCGGCAGCCATGGAAATGATCGCAATCCGGGTGAAACAACACCGGATCATCGAGAAACCATCGTGGAAACCACAGCGCCGATGCCGAACCTTCCGGTGGAAAGCATGGTGGCGATTGAAACGAATACATCTCCCGGACCGGCGACGCCAGGTCACGGAAAACCATCCGTAGAAGAAGGTGAGAATGCAGGGCATCCCGATGTATCGATCGTTCCAATCGTCAAAGATAAAACAGATACGACGGATGATGTAGACATTGACCACTGGAAATGCTGGTACCACTGGCTGGAAATCCTCGCCATGGGCCTGATGCTCATGCTTTTCTTTAAGCGACTCATCGATATTCAGCGTATTCATAAGGATCTCGATGAGATGGAGGATGAACTGGAGAAGGGATCCGGGGAGGAGAACGGATGGAAACAATGAAAGAAACGATGAACGAATTGATACAGAAGGAGCTTCGTAAGCTGGATCAGGAACAGCGACGCAGGCGAGTGCTCTATTTCCCTGCATGGTTTATAGGGATGCTTCTCCTGCTCGGGATCCTTTATCTTCTGACAGAACGGCACTGCGAGCTCGATTTCCCGCTCTTCATCCTCCTCATCATTCTGGCACTCGTCCTCATGTTGATCACGATGTATAAGAATCGGACGCTCTGTGAACGGATCGCCCGGATGCGGGAAGGGAGCAGAGAGCTGTGATCGTGAACACGATAAAATCAGCTGTCCGTAAGGTGATGAGGTATCGAAGGCAGATATTCGGATTTCTGATCTGGTGTATCTGCACCTGGGGATTACTGCACCGGATGTACGGAATCTCCATCGTGAGTGGAAATTCCATGCGTCCGGCTTTTCTCGAAGGAGACCTCATTCTGTATGAACGGGGTGGACTCGAGAAGCTGCGTTATGGCGATGTCGTCATCCTGCAGAGCTGGCTAGAGAAGGATAAGCACTATGTGAAGCGCATAAAAGGGGTACCGGGAGATATCATTTCGGTCGATGCCAGCGGGTATATCGAGCGAAACGGCGAGGCTGTCCGGGAAACCGAGGTGCTGCATGGATATCAGGAGTCGGATTCAGACTTTCACTATCCGTATCGGCTGGGTGAAAATGAGTACTTCTGTATGGGCGATAACCGACCGGTATCGCTGGACAGCCGGACGTTCGGACCGGTACCGACGTCTCAGATGCTGGGGAAGGTGATCGCGGTGCTCCGCTTAGGCAACGTACTGACATTTGAGTAAAGGGTGGAAAGCGTATGAAGAAATATACAGGATGTAAAGGGCACCGTATGCTGCTACTGCTGCTGTGCCTGAGCGCGCTTACCGGCTGTGTGCCGACGAAGGGCGATACCGCAGGCGGAAGCGCAGAGAGTACGGCTACAGTGTATAAGCAAGCGGAGATCGACCGCGATGCGCCACGTATCGTCACGGAAACGACGTATGAATATGTCCTCGAGACCGTCGATAAGGAAGCGGAGATGGAGAACATGGAGCAGTACATCGTTGTGGAAGAAACGAGTACAGAATCGGCAGCGGAGAACAGTGGAAACTGAGATAGAGGGAGTAAGCAGAAAGAATGAGAAGAAAGGTCTATAAGCTGTGCATCGCGATGTCGGCGATGATGCTGATGAGTGGATGCCGGGGAACGACAAAGGGCACCGCGACGGGGAGCAGCCTTGCGAAGGAAACGGTCGAAGGAAGTGCTGTGGCTGGCGAGAGTACTGCGGGTACGACGAAGCCGTCCTCGGTGATCGGTGCCAACTATATCTCGTCTCAGACGGAGATCACCGACATCCCGCTCAGCAGTCTCGGCACGATTGCGCTGCCGGATTACAGTAAGGTGGAGGTGACGATGCAGCCGGTCGACCGGGAGGTGACGGATGAGGATGTGACGACTTATCTAAACTATCTCCTCTCCATGTCGCTTCGTGAGGTCACGGGGCGTGGCGCAGAGAAGGGGGATGTCGTGACGATCGACTTCACCGGTACACAGGATGGGGCCGCATTCAGCGGAAACAGCGGTACGGATGTGGCGATCACCCTTGGTGCAGGCGAGATGCTGCCGGATTTCGAGGCGGCGATCTATGGCGCGAAGGCCGGGGATACCGTAAATGCAGAAGTGACCTTCCCGGAAGATTATACGAGTGCGGAGGTCGCCGGAAAGACCGCCGTGTTTGACATCACGGTGAAGAAGCTTGAGGAGCCGGAGGAGCTCACGGAGGATTTCATCCGTGCGCACTCAACGAGCGGCGCAGAGACAGAAGCCGCATTTCGGGAGGAGCTTCGGGAAGAACTCCGGCAGATGACAGAGAATGAGGTCAACCGGGCAGCCTTTCTGATGGCGCTTGATCAGCTTGCGGCGAAGGCCTCACTGAAGCCGTCGGAGGCATTCAGCGACTATCTCTACCGCTACTATGAAAAGGACTTCGAGGACTACCTCGAGAGCGCGGGCATGAGCCGCGAGGACTATAAGACGGAAGTCGGTGTGGATGATGCGGGGATTGAGAATCTCATCTGGAACATGGTGAGCCAGAACGGCGGACAGCTGATGATCATGCGGCAGATCGCAGCCGAACAGGGACTCGACGATGCGAAGACACTCGAAGACGGACTTCTTCACTATACGAAGGAAATGTACGGTGAGGATGTGACGGAGGAGATGGTCGGACAGCTGTATGGCGATGGCCGCTCCATGATGGCTCTTCAGGCCGTGGTTTATGAGTATATGAAGGAGCGTATCGAGATTCAGTATCAGGAAAGTGAAACTACAGGAGACGTGACTGGATGAAACGAAGAAATCGAAAGAGTGTATACATCGCCATGGTCGCAGCGCTGACCGCGGCGAGCCTGAGCGGATGCCTTACGGTGAAGCTCGAGGTGAAGGCAAAGGAGACGTCGGTCGCTGAGCAGACGGTTCAGGAAACGAGCGTACCGGCGGAAAGCACGACGGCAAAGGAATATCATCTCGAATCGGAGATGACGGTGCCGAGTGATGGTATCGAGGCTGGAGTGGGTTCAGAAACTTCAGGAAAGACCGAGCGTCAGAAGATGACGGACGGTGCCGAACCGAATCGCGAAGTGACGATGCCGGAAAAGACGACATTGGCTGCGGAAACGAGCGGACAGATGCAGGCTTCCGGGAAGAATGGAAGCGCGCAGAACGCCTGGGCGAAGGCCATCACGATTGAGGCGGCACGAAAGCTCGCGGCGGAGAGGATCCCGGGCATCGATGTGAACAGCATCTATATCAAGGAAGATTTTGACGACGGGCGCTACCTCTACGAGGGCGAGGCGTTCTTCGAGCAGACGGAATATGAGTTTGAGATCGACCCGTACAGCGGGGCGTTTCTCGAGTGGAGTGTGGAACGGAAGAGATAGGAAGACGGCAGGAAAGACGGAAGACACGGACAGCAGACAGCAGTGGATAGTGACAGCGCCTATCGATGAAGGCCTACGGAGCAGTGCAGCGAAGGACAGGCCGGGGTTGAGGTATGAGATATGAAGACGAAATTTTTCTGGGAAGGGTTAAAAAACGAGAACATCGCATGTTATTTGCAGCCGATCTATGAGGTATCGAGCGGGCGGATGAACGTCGCGGAGGCGCTGTTCCGGGCGAGCGACCGGGACGGAAACTTCTATGATCCGGAGCAGCTTATCAAGCTCGCGGAGGACATGGACTTCGTGTCGCGCATCGACCTCTGGATGCTGGAGGAGATCTGTAAGCATCGTCCAGATTTCTACATGAATGAGATCAAGCGCGTGAACGTGAATCTCTCGCCGAAGTCCTACCTCGACCGGGATCTGATGCACGAGATCAAGCGGATCGGAAACCAGTACGAGGTGGATCCGGGGCATATCTGGTTCGAGCTCACGGAGCTCTCGGAGATCGAGGATAAGGATGGCATCTCCGGCATCATCACACACCTCAGTGAGCAGGGATTCCACTTTGCAATCGATGATTTCGGAAAGGGGAACTCGAACCTGCTGCGTCTGCTGTCCTTCCCGTTTGACTGCATCAAACTCGATAAAGAGGTGATCTGGTCGCTCCACGAGAATCCGAAAACCTACGATTTCGTGAAGCTGCTGATCCAGTTTGCGAACACGCACGGGATCTGCGTAACCGCGGAGGGCGTCGAGACGCGTGCGCAGGCGGAGAGCCTCATCGAGATGGGTTGTCATTACCTGCAGGGCTACTACTTCGCGAAGCCGATGTCGATGGAGCGCTTCCTCGAGTTCGCAAACAAGAACCGCGGAAAGAAGTTCGAATTTTATTAAAGAGAGCGCGCGTATAAAATACTCCCCCTAAATGGAATGGGCGATGGTGATGAGCCATCGCCTGTCTCATACATAGAGAAACGTTCACCCTAAAGAATTATTAATGAGGATTGCTATGAGTGATGCTTTTCAGAGCACTTTTGATCATTATTTAAGAGAGCGCGGGATTTCCACGAAACGGGCGTCGATGATGACCGGGATTTCCTATGACTGTATTCGAAGGTGCAGGACCACGCGAGGATTTCGTGATGACCGGAAGTGCGGACACACATCTTCGGAGCTATGTACGCTTATCTACGGCACTGGAAGGAGATACGCTAAAGGACAGAATGCTGGATCTCTGGGCGACGGAGCACGAGAAGGACATCGTGCAGATAGCGGGGGATACAGATATGAAATCCGGAAGAGATGCTGCAGAGAAAAAATACATGTACGTATTTAATAAGCGATTCGATGCTATGCTTCGATCGCAGAACATCAAAAATCCTACGATTTCAAGCTTTCTCGCTCGTAACCGTATTTACTATTCAGATGGGGTGATCAGCCACTACCGGACCAGCATCCTCCCTGCGGATATCTCTGTGCTCATCGCGCTTTCGTACTACTTCGAGGTATCCACAGATTATCTGCTGGGACTTACTGCGTTCAAGGATCGTCCGCTCGCGGGCTGTAAGCTGACGGAGGTGATCCGCTTTATGCTTACGAATCGGATTATACAGCCGGTGCTTACGAGTGATGGTGCGACCTTATATCGCCTCACGGATCCGATCATGCAGGACTTCTGCGATGCCTATGAAAAAGCCAGATCACTCTATAGCGGAAACGTTCTGAAGCTGTGGTTCGACGAGAAGAGTGCGGACTTCGATTATCCACTGGTCCCACAAGCGAAAGCATCACAGTTTCGGAAGCAGCATACGGAGCAGTTTGATGAAAGATTGCTCGAGCAGGATGCCGAGATGCTGAAGAGGTTTTATGACGTTTATCATGTTGATTAATATTTATGCGTCAAAGAAAGGGAAGCTTTATGAAAAAGGCAAAGTGATGTTAATGAATGCTGTGTGGTTAATTGATTAAAAATAAATACTGGGGGAACAAAATATATGGCTTTAGACTTTTTGTATGAATATATGGAAATTAAAAAGAACTTGCAGAGAAAGGTTCCTATCTTTGATGCGATTATGCTTATTGTGGCAGCGGTACTCGTCATATCTGGAAATATCATGTCTGAATTTGTACCTGAAAGATGGATAGGATTGAAGAAGTTCAGCCCTTGCCTGATTCTTATAGGATTCGCACTTATTATCTTTTTCGCTTTTAAATTAAATAATAAGCAAAATGATAAATCATTAAATAAAGAACATAAAGTGATTAAAAAAGAACTTCATAAAAACATTAGAATCCTGCTTGAAAAATATGGTATTGATTATAGAAATGATGAGGAGGTTGATGCGTTAATTAGGTTGGTCAGAAGTCAAAGTGGTGAATATGATTTTTTGAAAGATATTATTTCGCCTGCACAGAGATTAATGTCTATAGGTATTCTCCCATTATTAACTGTGGTGGTTAACGAAGTATTGAAAAATACAAGTATAGAGCAACTTGTGCTGAGGTTTTCTTTACTGTTATTAATTATCATATTGTCGGCTGTGACCGTGTGGGGAATTTATATAATTTTAGATTTGTCATGCAACAAAACAAAACATATATATGAACAATTAATTATAGATTTGGAACAGGTAAAGGTGTTCAAAAATATGAATGTGAGCGCGGATGGTACGGATGCATGATTTTAATTCTACAGAAGCGGATCATAGGACATTTACACTTTTGGCAGAGAAAACAAGGTATCATTATCAATAGTATAGTACAAAATTAGACAGAGCCTCAATATAACCGGATTGAAATCTAGTTACGTTGAGGCTCTGATTTTTTGTGTTGGTAACTTAGAGCTATTACATTGAAAAAATTATGTATTCTTCATGATTTTTTCGAAATCCGAGGCCGGGTGTTTACAGATCGGGCAGATGAAATCCTCCGGGAGCTCCTCGCCGACATATTCGTAGCCGCAGATCCGGCAGCGCCATACGGTCTGGCCGTCTTCTGTCTTCCCGATCGCCTGTGGCTTCGGCTTGATGTGACTCTGATAATACTCGTAGGTCGTGGACGGCACATCACTCAGTACAGCCATATCGGTGATTTCGCCGATGAACATCGTGTGTGAACCGAGGTCGACGGTCTTAGCGACGGAGACGGATATGTAGGCATTGGTCCCCTTCGTAATGTAGAAAAGACCATCCGCACCACGTGCGCAGTCGGTGAAATCCGCGAACTTATCGACATCGCGGCCAGACTGGAAACCGAAGTGCCGGAACAGCTCGAAATCAGCCTGCTCACTCAGCACCGACACAGTGAACTTTCCTGTCCGCACGATCATATCATGCGTGTAGTTTGCCTTATTCACACAGATGCTGAGCTGATTCGGCTCTGACGCCGCCTGAATCGCCGTGTTGATGATGCAGCCGTTATCCTTCTCACCCTCGCGCGCTGTCAGCACAAATAGACCGTAGCTTAACTTATACATCGCTTTCTTATCCATCAGAAATCCTCCTTTTCATAGAATCATTAATTCATAAAACACGCACAGCCACTCTTTGTTGAGAACTATTCTTAAT
>ERZ1026876.351-NODE-351-length-28607-cov-6.324601_pt1 | contig 28607 bp, 29 predicted proteins | sample MGYA00380168_ERZ1026876 | MGnify/ENA primary metagenome ERZ1026876 (study PRJEB33269, sample SAMEA4719804) | human gut metagenome | biome: human-associated habitat; feature: organic feature; material: feces | place: Cameroon | collected 2013-10 ... | reverse complement strand
GTATTTTATTGTGATGCTTTTTTCATTTGTTGGGAACCTTTTTAACATTTCAATATCTAATAAGTATAGTGAATATATGGAGATAATGGATTCTATATATTTGCAATGTCCATGGATGATAATATTGTAGCAGAGAAGAATACGGTAAGGAGGAAAGGATGGATCGAGAGGAGTTTGGGAAGTTGATCATAGACAATACGGATAGTTTATACCGGATATCAAAAGCAATTCTTAAAAATGATACAGAGTGCGAAGATGCGGTGCAGGAAGCGATTGTTTGCGGATTCGCTAATTTATATCAATTAAAAAAGAAACGATATGCAAAAACCTGGCTCATCCGTATCTTGATTAATGAATGTTATAAGATACTGAATCATAATAAGAAAATTCAGACAGTAGATGGAACGTTTGAACAGAATGTTTCAGCTGTTGAGATCTGTGCATCAGCAGAAGAGGTATATTTCCGGGATGATTATTCGGAATTATATTATGCCATGCAGCATTTAACAGAGGAGCAAAGACTTGCAATTGTACTATATTATATGGAGGGATATTCCGTGATGGAAATTGCAAGGATAACAAAGGTTTCGTTGGGAACGGTTAAGAGCCGTCTGGCGAGAGGGCGTAATAAACTGAAGGAAATATTGAAAGAGGTGGAGTATGATTATGCTGGATGAAAGATGGAAAGATGAATATGTGAAGACACCGGAACATTTTCGACGGTTGGTAACAAATACGGTTGAGATGCAGCTTCGTTCAGATATAGCGGACGAGGGTTGTGCGAAGCAAAAGAGACATATAGAGAGGAGAGGATACCTTCGGGTAGCGATGTCCTGTTGTCTGATTCTTCTTGTGTTACTGGCAGGAACCGGTATTGTTGCAAAATATGACAGTATATATAAATGGATCGGGTCACTTGGAGTAAATCAGAAGCATGCGGAAGAACTATTGATTACGGATTTTACAACGGAAGCAACGACAGAAGAACTTAAAAAGGAGGAGACTACAGAGTTTACTGCAGATGAGATGCCGGCAATTTTTAAGTTATATGATCTTGATCCGGAAATTGCGGCAGAGGCAGTCCGGAAAACGCCATCATTGGAATTGGAAAGTTTGTATGTAGACGGAACGTATCTTGTATTCACAGCGAATCTTTCAAAGGATGCAGAAGGACCGGCACCTGGTGGTGCAAAGGATCATGCACTTGTCAACGGGCAGGATTGTCTAATGGTTGATTTCAAAGAGGAGCCATTGGGTTCGAATCATTATGAATGTAAAATAGATCTGACCTATGCGGAACAATTGCAGGGAGATGAAGTAGAAGTTAGTTTGTTCTTAATGCCGGTAGAGGATTTTACATTTAAGGCAAAGATTGGAGATAATTTTAAGGAAACAAGAAAGCTTCCGGCACAGACCATTGATTTAGGAGTGGATGGTAAAGTGGAAGTAAACGAATTAACGATATCTCCGTCTCAGCTTACCGTGCAATTGCATCTGGAATTAAAGGGAGATGATGCAATCCAAATAGCAGATGCATATACATTTTTTATGAAGTTAGTAGATAGTGAAGGGTGTTCAGATGCAGAGATGAAATGGATGGAAATAGGGGATGTAATAACCAAGGAGGACGGAACTGTGATTAGGGATATTACATTATCCGCAACCAAATTTGATGCAGATTCGGATACGCTTACCCTGATTCCGTGCAGTTTTAAGACAGATGAAGAAGGAAAGCGCATTTCTGGAACGGAAGAATGGCTTACAGAGAAAGCAGTTACAATTCCATTAAAATAGAGGTAGAACTTGGATTATGCAGTATGGTATACATGCTGCATAATTGCTTTTTTTACGGCTGCAAATTCGGAAACATTCAAAGCATGATCGGAAGTCATTAGATAAAGTGGAATCTCCTTTTGTCCACGACTAAGAGCCGGTTGCGTGTATGGGTAGCGATTCAAATACAATCCATTTCGTTCATAGAAGTGAATTCTGCGAATGGCAAGTTCGGTTTCCGGCAATTCGACTTCCAAACAGATCTGTTTGGATTGGTGGTCAATCAATTCCTGTAGCATAGAGGCACCCAGTCCCTGATTACGATACAAAGGATTAACCGCAAAATGTTCGATAAAACAAAGGGAAGGAGTATCCCAGATGGCAAGAAATCCTTGTGTATGTGTATTGGAAGGATCAGGCTGCACATATATATGGTAATTAGACAATTCTAATAAATGCCGCTGTTCATTATATGGTCGCCGTTCGTCTTGCGGAAAGCTGTTTTCCATGATCTGATATATTTCATCAAATTGACTGTAGTTAATTTCTGTAAGCATAATAAAACCTCGTATAATAAATAATATATTTGAAAAATATGGTATAGTCTGATACAATATCTGTTCGGGTGCAAAAGAAAGGAGATTGAAAAATGAATCCAATGGAACTTATGAAATTAAAAGGATATCTTGATACATTTAAACGGAACCATCCGAAAGTGCCGATGTTTTTTCAGGCAGCAGCACAATCTATAGGGGAGGGTTCCGTTATTGAGATCAGTGTAACATCACCAGAGGGAAAGAAAATCTGTACGAATATGCGTGTTACCGCAGAAGATATGGATCTGGTGCGTAATTTGAAAAATATCAATGCATAATTATTGCAATAGATCAGACATTCCCTTATAACGTTTGGTGTGTTTGCGGATATCCTCTTGCAGATATGGATCTAAGCCGCTGTAATCTGATTGGTGACTATCCGGATGTGCAATATGCTGAGGAGAGTCTGTTGTATATTTGTGTTCGACGACTGGAGCAGAAGTCTGCCTGCGTGGTTTGTTCGGTGTTGCTGAAGCATGTGGTGTCACATGCTTCTTATACAATACATATCCAACAATTGCAAGTGCGATGAAGCCGAACATAGGAAATGCCATACATACGGCAATTGCAATAATGATGTAGATTATTTTGGAAGAACGTTCTTTGTCCATGAAAACCTCCTATTCTGACATGTTATTAAATTCATCTTCGTCTAATAATTCTTCAAATTTGTCCTCAACTGCTTCCCATTCGGAATCTGTCTCAATATCGGATAACGTTGCTTCGTCACCGTTAGAAGAGTAGCGATAGAGGAAATATTCGCCTTCTTCGTAACCTTCGACCGGTGTCTGGGGCATTAAGGCAATATAGAATTGTTCTTTGATCGGAAAGATCGCTAAGATATCACATTCAACCTCTTGATCATTGTCCAAGTATAATGTAATCGTGTCTTCTGTATATTCTGCCTGATGATTTTCTTTCATGATAAAACCTCCTGATAAATGTTATTGTATTTGTAATAAATGATGATGTTATGAATTGATCTTCAGCATCTCGACAAATTCATCTTCCGGGATTGCACGACTGAAGAAATATCCCTGTAAGATATCACACATCTGGCCTTGCAGAATCCGCAACTGCTCAATGGTCTCAACACCCTCTGCGATAACAGTAATGCCAAGCTGATGAGCCAGGTTGATGATCGTTCCGGCGATATAGGTATCATTTTCATCTTCACATATGCCTGCAATAAAGGATTTGTCGATCTTCAATGTATTGATCGGAATCTTTGTAAGATAACTGAAAGAAGAATATCCGGTGCCAAAATCATCTAATGCAATATGAATATCTAATTCCTTCATTCGGTTGATCAATGCTAAGTTGTGATCAAAATTCTTCATCAATACACTTTCTGTCAATTCGATTTCAAGATATTTGAGTGGCATGGAAGTCTTCTGTGGAAGTGCTTCGATTGCCTTGATCAAGCGGTCACCGCGAAGCTGGGCAGTAGACACATTAACGGAAATCCGTAATGGCTTGAATCCGGCATCAATCAGCCGTTGATTAAACTGACAGGCTTCTAATAACGCCCATTCACCCAATTCGTCGATCAGACCACATTCTTCTGCGACCGGAATAAATTCATCCGGCGACACAAATCCTACGATTGGAGAGTTCAGACGCATCAAGGCTTCACAGCCGATGATCTCACCGGTTGAAATGTCAGCCTGTGGCTGATACAACAGGTAGATATCTTTGTTATCAATGGCATCCCGTAAGATATCGATCAGATCATTTCTGCGGTTTACCTCATCCTCCATAGTGGAATTAAAGAATGTATAACTGTTCTTACCATTGCCTTTGGAGGTGTACATTGCAATGTCCGCATTTTTCATCAACTCGCTTAAAGATAATCCGTTCTGAGGGAAGATAGCAACACCGGCACTGATCGAAACGTGTACGGTCTCATCATCTAATACAAACGGATGGGATGCGATAGATACCAGCGAGTCTAGAAAATGTTCCAGATTCTCTGTAGAATCAATATGGTTGCGTAAAATAACAAATTCATCACCGCCGTTTCGGGCTAAGATATCATCCGGATCGACCAATGAAGCAAATTGTGCGGTTACAGCCTGTAATAGAAGATCTCCGTAATCATGTCCCAATGTATCGTTGATCGCCTTAAATCCGTCTAAGTCAATAAAGATGATCGCATGTTTGGTAAGACCGTTTTTATTATTGGACAGGATATCGTTTGCATATTTGAAGAATGCCATACGGTTATATAAGCCGGTTAGTGCATCTGTATAAGCAAGTTTTTCAATGCGGGCATAGTTGTTCTCTAATTCTTCCTGACTTTCTTCTAATTTCTTCCGGGCAGAAGAGATTTCATTATAGTTGGTTGAAATGATATCCATCATTTGATTAAAACTGTTGGAAAGATGACCAAATTCGTCCTCGCTGGTTACCGAACAGTGAACATCTAATTGCCCATCAGCTGCCTGCTGCATTTTATCACTTAATTCAATCAATGGTTCCGTATATTTTGTCGCAAGGTTGCGGCTTAGTACAACGGAAAGGATGATTACAATCGCCAAAAGGATAAGAAAGACAAACGGAAGCGTGGAAACAATGGTTGCAAGATTGGAAGTTGTTTGCCTTGTAACATAGATCCAGTTATATTCCGGAATTGTTGCATATCCATATATGTAATCCTTATTGCCGGTATATGTGTCAGACAGATTAGAAAAAGAAGCATTCTTGTCGGTCTGTGTATCCGGTAAAACAGAATTATTCAAATATTCAAGAAATTGTTCATCTGCTTTTGATTCTGCATGATAATCAAATAAACATTGACCATTGTCATTTACTAAAAAACAGGTTGTGTCTTTGTTGGAAAGAAATGCATGAAAATAATCGGCTGAGATATTTGCACGGATCAAACCAATGACATTCTTTTTGACAATGACCGGTACAATAATATCCAATGTGTCCTTTTGAAATTCGGATTGAGCAATCAACGTAACTTTTTCATAGGAATCAATGGGCTCTTTCATGATTTCTGACCAGTCGGAGGCAGAGCTGTCGGAAGAAGACAGTGTAAGGTATCCGTCAATGTCGTAAATATAATAATTTGCCTGATAATCAAAGTTCTTCGATAACTGTACAATAGAATCTTTGATCGCATTTACAGAGTCGTTATTCAGAATGGTATCCGGTGAATTGACTTTTTCAAGCAGATAACTCTTTACATTATTGGTGTCGGCAAGTGTCTGGGCTTCAACAATCTGAGTTTGCAACTGTGAAACAAGTCCGCGACTGTAATTCTGTGCGGTTTGTGTGGTATTTTCTTTTGTAATGTTTGCGTACTTTGTGACAGTAACGACATATGCAAGGATTGCCATTAGAATGACCGGTATGACAGCCATAAATAAAATGGAGCCTTGTAATGATTTCCTGATTGACATGGTCTCAATAATTCCTTTCCAAACTTTGCTAAATCATATTATATATAATAAGAAAAGATTATTCAATGAAAATTCAAATATTTTAAGAGGAGAATAAATGATGTCTTGTGAAAATGTACAAATTTTTTTGAAATAATTTGATTTATATATGCAATGTGTGTTATAATAATTATGTTCTGTGAATGCTATATTGCATGTATGGAATAGCGGAAGCCGTATGCTCATGATATGGCTGATAATATTATACATAAGGGGGCCAATATGTTCGGCGTATATTTTGGTAAATATCTTGAAGGAAAAGGAATTCTGACACCGGAGCAGTATGAATCCATTCTTTCAGACAGTAAGAATAATAAGGTTAAGATGGGATTGCTTGCAGTAGAATCCGGTTATATGAGTGAGAAGCAGGCAGAGGAAGTGAATACACTGCAACAGATGCAGGATAAGAGATTTGGTGATATTGCAGTTGAGAAAGGATACCTTACAGATAATCAGGTGTCAGAGTTGTTGAAGAAACAGGGCGATGAATATCTTTTATTTGTACAGGCATTGGTTGAGAACAATATTCTGACTTTGGATGGAATTCAGAAAGAGATGAATGCATATAAGAAGTCCGGCAGATTTACTGCATTGGATATCGAAGCAATCAAGAGCGGTGATATTGATAAGATCGCACAGGTATTCTTGAAGGATGACAGCATTTTACCAACGGTTACAGATTATATTGCATTGACTGCAAGGAATCTTGTTCGTTTTATTGATCGTCATTTTCGTATGGAAAAGGCTGAGAAGTTGAATGAATATACAGCATCTTATGTTGCTGCACAGGAATTAGACGGAGATTATCGATTCTTTTCCGGCTTTTGCGGAGACGGTCAGGGACTCAAACTGATCGCAGAAGCATTTGCAAAGGAAGAATTTGAGACGGTAGATCTGGATGTACTGGATGCAGCATGTGAGTTTTTGAACTGTAATAATGGCTTGTATGCAACGAAATTAAGTAACGAGGATGTAGAGTTAGACATGCTTCCACCTATTATGAAAGATCAGCCTACAACGATTCATTCAGAAGGTAATATGTACAGAGTTCCGTTTTATATTCAGGATAAGCAGGTTGATCTGATCATCTGTATTGAATCAAAATGGAGTTTGAATTAAGGAAATAAGGGTAAAGAGGTAACGGATTATGGCAAATATTTTAATAGTTGATGACTCTAGAACATCAAGAAAGATCTTAAAGGGGATTTTAGAGGGAGAAGGTTATGAAGTAGTTGGTGAGGCAACGAATGGGCAGGAAGGCTATGACAGATATGCAGAACTGAAACCGGACGTTGTGACAATGGATATTACAATGCCTGTATTAGACGGAATTGAAGCTCTTAAGAAGATTAAGAGTGAGTATCCGGATGCGAAGGTAGTTATGGTAACTGCGGCAGGGCAGAAGACAAAGATGGTGGAAGCAGTACAGAATGGTGCAAGTGAATTTGTATCAAAGCCATTTGAGCCGGAGCAGTTGAAGAAGATTATTGACAAAGTGATCGGATAATATTGTTATTATAAGAGAAGAGATTATCATTTGTGGTAATCTTTTCTTTTTTTTGGAAAAAAGTCGTAAGAGAAATTGACTTCACTTTCAAGTTATTATATAGTAGTAAGCGAAGTTACAATACGATGTTGAGATACTTTAGGAGGATATTATGAGTAAGGTAAAGAGAGTATACGTTGAGAAGAAGCCTGAATATGCTGTAAAGGCAAAGGAATTGTTTGATGAGCTGACAGAATATTTGGACTTGAAGATTGAAAAAGTCAGAGTGCTGATTCGATATGATGTAGAGAATGTATCAGATGATACCTATAAGAAGGCATTGAAGACTGTATTTTCTGAACCTCCGGTAGATTATGTATATGAGACAACATTTCCTTATGATCAGGGAGATAAAGTCTTTTCTGTAGAAGCATTGCCGGGACAGTTTGACCAGCGTGCAGATTCTGCAGAGCAGTGTGTGAAATTGTTAAATGAGAAGGAAGAGCCGGTTATTCGTACAGCTACCACTTATGTGATCACAGGAGATATCAGTGAGGCACAGTTTGATCAGGTAAAGGCATATTGTATCAACCCGGTAGATTCCCGTGAGACGGATGATAAGAATATTCCGGAGACTTTGATCCAGAAGTTTGATGAGCCGGCAGATGTAGAGATTTTTGACGGATTCAAAGATATGGATGAGACATCATTGAAAGAATTATATGATTCTTTGGGATTGGCAATGACTTTCAAGGATTTCCTGCATATTCAGAATTACTTCAAAAATGATGAGAAACGGAATCCATCTATGACAGAGATCCGGGTATTGGATACTTATTGGTCTGACCACTGCCGTCATACCACATTTGCAACAGAGCTTACCAATGTTACATTTGAAGATGGATATTATAAGAAACCGATCGAAGATACTTACAAAGAGTATTTGGAAGATAGAGAAGAGTTATACAAAGGACGCGATGACAAGTTCGTATGCCTGATGGACATTGCATTGATGGCAATGAAGAAACTGCGTTCTGAGGGTAAATTACAGGAGATGGAAGTTTCTGATGAAATCAATGCATGTTCGATTGAAGTGCCTGTTACGATCGATGGTGAGGAAGTACGTTATCTGATCCAGTTTAAGAACGAGACACATAACCATCCGACCGAGATCGAACCATTTGGTGGTGCAGCAACCTGTCTTGGTGGTTGTATCCGTGATCCGTTGTCAGGACGTTCTTATGTATATCAGGCAATGCGTGTAACTGGTGCAGCAGATCCGACCAAACCATTATCTGAGACATTAGAGGGTAAATTACCACAGAGAAAGATCGTAACAACCGCGGCACATGGCTATAGTTCCTATGGTAACCAGATCGGACTTGCTACCGGATTGGTCAATGAAGTGTACCATCCAAATTATGTTGCAAAACGTATGGAGATCGGTGCCGTTGTAGCAGCAGCACCAAAGGAGAATGTGAAACGTCTGACTTCTGATCCGGGCAATGTGATCATTTTGATCGGTGGTAGAACCGGGCGCGACGGAATCGGTGGTGCAACCGGAAGTTCAAAGAAACATACGACAAAGTCTATTGATACCTGTGGTTCAGAAGTACAGAAAGGTAATCCGCCAACAGAGCGTAAGATCCAGCGTTTGTTCCGCAGACAGGAAGTAGCAAGTATTATTCGTAAATGCAACGATTTTGGTGCAGGTGGTGTCAGCGTGGCAATCGGTGAATTAGCAGACGGTTTGATGATCGACTTAGATAAAGTGCCTAAGAAATACGCAGGTCTGAATGGTACAGAAATTGCAATCTCCGAGTCACAGGAGAGAATGGCAGTTGTGGTAGATAAGAGTGATGTGGATAAGATGTTAGGCTACTGCGAGCAGGAGAATCTGGAAGCAGTTGTGGTAGCAGAAGTAACAGAGAATCCTCGTCTTGTTATGACATGGAGAGGCAAAGAGATTGTGAATCTTTCCAGAAAATTCATTGATACAAATGGTGCACATCAGGAAAGTGATGTAACGGTTGCAATGCCGGATGAGAAGAACAATTACTTTGATCAGAAAGTTGATTTTTCTGATGTGAAGAAGACATGGTTAGATACATTGAAAGATCTTAATGTATGTTCACAGAAAGGTCTTGTAGAAATGTTTGACAGTTCCATCGGCGCAGGAACGGTTGTTATGCCATATGGTGGTAAATATCAGTTGACACCGACACAGACAATGATCGCAAAGCTTCCATTAGATCATGGTAAATGCGATACCGTAACGATGATGTCTTATGGTTTAGATCCATATATGTTAAGCTGGTCTCCATATCATGGAGCTGTTTATGCAGTTGTACATTCTGTTGCAAAGATTGCAGCCGCTGGTGGTGACTGGAAGAAGATCTATTTCACATTCCAGGAGTATTTCAAGCGTCTTGGTACGGATTCCAAACGTTGGGGTGAGCCAATGGCAGCGTTGCTTGGTGCATATTCCGCACAGATGGGATTTGGTCTTGCATCCATTGGTGGTAAGGATTCCATGTCCGGTTCCTTCAATGATGTGGATGTTCCGCCAACATTATGTTCATTTGCAATTGACGTGGCTAAGACAGAGGATGTTGTAACACCGGAATTCAAGGAAGCCGGAAGTGCAATCATCAAGATCAATATTAAGAGAGATGAATATGGTCTTCCGGATTATGAAGATATGAAGAAGACATATTCTGCATTATATAATGACATTCAGGCAGGCAAGATCTTATCTGCTTATGCCGTATCCTATGGTGGTGTTGTAGAGGCAGTATCGAAGATGGGATTTGGTAATCATATCGGAGCAACGATTGAGGAATCTATGCCGGAAGAGAAGATGACTGCCAAGGATTATGGTGCAATTATCTGTGAGGTGAAGAAGTCGGATATTACAGATCTGACTGTACCTGTGATTGTGATCGGACGCACTACAAAGGAGCCGGTATTCCGTTACAAGGATGCAGAGATTACAATGGATGAGGCACTTGCAGCCTGGACAGATACATTAGAGAAAGTATTCCCAACTTCTTCTGACGTAAAACAGGAGAAAGTACGGGATGATGTCTATAAGACAGATGAGATTTATGTATGCAAGAACAAAGTGGCAAAACCAAAGGTATTTATTCCGGTATTCCCTGGTACGAATTGCGAATATGACTCAACTAAGGCATTTGAACGTGCCGGTGCTGAGGTAGAGACGATCGTATTTAAGAATATGACAGAACAGAACATTCTTGATTCGGTAGAAGCCTTTGAGAAGGCGATTGCACAGTCACAGATCGTGATGTTCCCTGGTGGATTCTCAGCAGGTGATGAACCGGAAGGAAGTGCGAAGTTCTTTGCAACTGCATTCCGTAATGCAAAGCTGAAAGATGAGATCATGAAATTATTAGACGAGAGAGACGGATTGGTTCTTGGTATCTGTAATGGTTTTCAGGCATTGATCAAACTTGGTCTTGTGCCATATGGTAAGATCACATCCCAGAAGGAAGATTCACCGACACTGACCATGAACAGTATTGGTCGTCATCAGTCTAAGATGGTATATACAAAGGTTGTAACAAACAAGAGTCCATGGCTCAAGAAAGCAACATTGGGCGGTGTCTATACCGTACCAATCTCACATGGTGAGGGACGATTTGTTGCAAGCAAAGAATGGATCGATCAGTTATTTGCAAATGGTCAGGTAGCTACACAGTATGTGGATATTGACGGTAATCCGACCATGGATGAGAACTACAATATCAACGGTTCTTATGCAGCAATTGAAGGTATTACAAGTCCGGACGGACGTGTGCTTGGTAAGATGGCACATTCAGAGAGAAGAGATGACTCCGTTGCAATCAACATTTATGGTGATCAGAATCAGTTGATCTTCGAATCTGGTGTAGAATACTTTAAATAAGAGGATAATATATGTGGAGAACGAATATGTTTTCCGGTTTACATAATTATCAATCATAAAAGGTATTTTAATAGCAGAAAAACTGTACACACATGCAAAGAAGCATAACAGTTTTTCTGCTATATTGCGTATTGGTTGCATGAAAGGGGATGAGGCGGCGTGCAATATATTGTAACCAAAAAAGAAATGCAGGCAATTGATGCATATACAATGGATAAGATTGGTATTCCATCTGCTGTTTTGATGGAACGGGCTGCACTTAGTGTGGTAGAAGAGATTGAGAGGCTTAATGTATCTCATGGCAGAGTATTGATCGTTGTGGAAGGCGGTAATAACGGTGGAGATGGTCTGGCAGTAGGAAGAATCCTGTTAGAACGGGGATATAAGGTGGATATTTATTATATTGGAGGCTTTGAAAAAGTATCACAGGGATTCCAACAGCAATGGAGCATATTACATCATATGGGTGTTCGCTTCCGAAAGACAATTCCGAATAAGGAGTATGCCGTGATCGTGGATGGAATATTTGGAGTAGGACTTTCAAGAGAAGTACAGGGCGTTCAGAAAAAAGCAATTGAGGCAATGAATCATATGGATGCCATTAAGGTTGCGATTGATATACCATCCGGTATTGATGCGACGACGGGAGAAGTGTTAGGAACAGCATTTTATGCGGATTATACAGTTACATTTGGACTGAAGAAACTTGGAATGTTCTTCTTAGATGGAATTGATGCGTGTGGTACGGTGATCTGTAAGCCAATCGGATTTCCGGCACAGGCGCTTGCACATGTTAAGCCGATGATCTACGCCTATGACAACAGTGATCTGGATAAGCTGCCGAAGAGAGTCAACAACTCGAACAAAGGAACATATGGCAGAGTAGCGGTGATTGCAGGCAGCAAGAATATGTCTGGGGCTGCATTTCTTTGCTCGAAAGCAGCGTATTCAACCGGTGCAGGACTTGTGAAGATCTATACGCATGAGAGCAACCGGACAATCCTGCAGTCACAGTTACCAGAAGCGGTTATGATGACATATGACGATTATGAAGGGGCGCTTGCATGTATCGAGGATGCTTTACAATGGGCTACCGTAATTGTGGTTGGTCCGGGACTTGGCGTGGATACCGTATCGGAACGGATGCTGTATGAGCTTTTGATGAATGCGGAGGTTCCGATGGTTGTAGATGCAGATGCACTTAACATATTATCGAACAACATAGAGTTATTAAGAACCTCTTCGGTGCAGATCATTATGACACCGCATATGAAGGAAATGAGCCGGCTGATTCAAAGACCGGTAGAAGAGATTGCAAAGAACCGGTTTGCCATTGCGAGGGAGTTTGCGAAGAAAATGCAGGTAACATTAGTGCTAAAGGATGCCAAAAGCATTGCAACGAATGGTGGTCAACAGACCTATATGAATCTGGCAGGTAATAACGGCATGTCGACAGGAGGTTCCGGCGATGTATTAGCAGGTATCATTGCAGGTATGTTAGCCGGCGGGCTGACGCTTGCAGATGCAGCCAGAATGGGTACCTATGTTCATTGCCGTGCAGGCGATCTCGCTGCAGAGCGCAAGGGCAATTATGCAATGTTAGCTTCAGATATTATATCCTATATAGGGGAGGTCATGAGACATGTGTAAATACTATAGAATACAGGCAGATATTGATCTGTCTGCGATACGGAAGAACATTGAGACGATGAGAAGCCGTATTCCGGCAGGAAAGAAGTTGTTAGCTGTTATTAAGGCAAATGCTTATGGTCATGGTTCGATTGAGGTAGCCAATGCATTAGATGATCTGGCCGATTATTACGGGGTTGCCTGTATAGATGAGGCAGTAGAATTGCGTCTTGCGGGAATCACCAAACCGATCCTGATCTTAGGAGTGACGGATGAGAGTTTGTTTTCGGATATTGTCAAGTATGATATTACGCAGACTATCTTTACACTAGAACAGGCAAAAGCACTTTCCAAAGAGGCTGGAAGACAGGGCAAGGAAGGAAAACTGCATATCAAGATTGATACCGGAATGAACCGGATCGGTTTTGCCTGCGTGAAGGAAAGTGTACCTGAGATTGTGGCGATCCGTAAGCTTCCGAATTTGAATGTAGAAGGAATCTTTACGCATTATTACAAGGCAGATGCCAAGGATAAGTCTTTGGCATATGCACAGCTAGAGAAGTACACTCAGATGGTGAAATGGTTAGAGGAAGCAGGTGTTACCTTTGCAATCCGGCATATTTCCAATAGTGCAGGCATTATGGAGATGCCAAATGATACTTATGATATGGTGCGTTCCGGCATTTCAACCTATGGTCTGTATCCGTCAGACGAGATGGATACGGAATTGAATGTGCTGTATCCTGCCATGGAACTGAAGTCCCATGTTACTTATGTGAAGAAAGTTCCAGCAGGTCAGACGATCGGATATGGCGGAACCTATACAACACCGGAAGAACGAACTATTGCAACGGTTGGTGTCGGTTATGCAGACGGATACCCAAGGGCATTATCAAACAAGGGCAGAATGTTAGTCCGGGGACAGTATGCACCGATCGTGGGTCGTGTCTGTATGGATCAGACAATGATTGATGTTACAGATATCCCGGAGGTTCAGACAGGTGATGAGGTTGTATTAGCGGGAAAGCAGGGAGACAACCGGATATCGGTGGAAGAATTAGCGGATATGTCAGCCAGCTTTAATTATGAGTTTGTCTGCGATGTGAACCGTCGTGTGCCACGAATCTATTATAGAGATGGCAAGGTGGTAGAAGTCAAGAATTATCTGTTTCCTGAAGAATGAGGAAATCTGTCACGAATGGAATAGAGTTTGAATACAATGGTAATACTTAGAGTACCTGATGCGAGGAATAACCGCACATGGGTACGATACATAGAGTGCGTGTACGAAATGACATCAGGAATCTATAATTGGAGAGTGATACCATTGTTAGTGACAAGAGGGGATATCTATTACGCAGATCTGCGACCGGTTGTTGGTTCGGAACAAGGCGGTGTCAGACCGGTATTGATCATACAGAATGAAGCAGGCAACCGGCATAGTTCGACTGTGATCTGTGCAGCAATTACAAGCAGACAGAACAAGGCGAAGATTCCGACACATGTGGAGTTGGCAGCAAGCCGGTGTGAGATTGCAAAGGATTCCGTTATTTTACTAGAACAGGTGCGCACAATTGATAAGCAGCGGCTTCGCGAAAAGGTATGTCATTTAGATGATGAGATTATGAGTAATGTTAACAGGGCATTGAAGGTAAGTCTTGCATTATAGAGCAAAATGCACTGTTAAAATCTAGTTAAATGAGTTGACCATTTTATGAAAACGTGATATATTCCATAGAAATGCAGCAAGTATTGAGATACGATAAATGCAATTAGATATGTATTTGATCTGTCATATCTGATTGCAAATAAGTAGTTGAGAGAGGAAGGTTACACATGACAATTGGTGGGCCCGGAAGCCTGAAGGCATTATTTAATAAGAAGAATGGGGAAGACCAGGCAGAGGCAGTAGAAGAAGAGATTCGTTCCATTATTGAAGAGGGACACGAACAGGGTGCGATTGAGACAGATGAAGCAGAAATGATATCCAATGTGTTTGAATTTGGTGACAAGGAAGCAAGGGATGTCATGACCCCAAGACAGAAGATTGTAGGAATTGAATCGGATGTGGATATTACAGAGGCGTTAGATATTATGCTTGAGAATTCATACTCCCGTTATCCAATCTATGAAGAAGATATGGATAATATCATCGGAGTATTACATATCAAAGAAGCGGTTGCAGCGTATTTACAGGATCCACATCAGATTGTAAGAGAATTAGGTGGGGAACCGTTCTACATTCATCCGACACAGAAGATCAGCAAGCTGTTTAATGAGATGCAGGCGAATAAGATTCACATGGCGATTGTAGTGGATGAATATGGACAGACAGAAGGGATTGTTGCATTAGAGGATATCTTAGAAGTGATCGTAGGAGATATCTTAGATGAGCATGACGAGGAAGAGACAGACATACGCAAATTAGCCGAAGGTCAGGGTTATATTGTAAATGGCAGCACGGAGTTGGAAGAGTTGGAAGATTTGTTTGGGATTACCTTTCCGGATGAAGATATTGATACGGTGAATGGATTTATGCTATATGAGTTAGGACATTTGCCGGAGGACAAAGAATCCATCCAGATTACTTATCAGGGCTTTGTGTTTATTGCAATTGCAAGGCAGGGAAGAATGATCAGTAAAGTACGGATCCGTAAGGTGCCGGAAGTGGAAACTGTGAATGAGAAAGAATAGAAAAAGCCAATATAGACTTTGAAAAAAGTTCCTTTTAAACAGATTGGGTAATTTTGTGATCTGTTTAAGAGGAATTTCTTTTTTGGGGAAAATAACATGAAAAGTATTGACAAAGTTGTTTCAATGTATTATTGTACTAACTAGATAATACAAGAAAGGAGGATGCTTATGAGTTGGGAGATCAAATCAGGACTACCAATCTATACACAGTTATTAGAGGAATTGAAACGTCGGATCGTATCCGGACAGTATGAACCGGGTGAGAAGCTCCTGCCCGTACGGGAATTAGCACAGGAAGCAAAAGTGAATCCGAATACCATGCAGAAGGCGTTAGCGGAATTAGAGCGGCAGAATCTTGTATATGCCGTTCGTACAACCGGAAGATATATTACGGAGGATATCCAACTGATTGAGCAGACAAAGGATGAATTTGCCAGGTCACATGTACAGACTTATTACAAGGAGATGTCAACCCTTGGTTATGAGAAACAGGATATGGTTCGTATGATTACAGAATATAATGAGGAGGATGGAAGATGAGTTTATTAGAATGTAATGGGCTTACAAAGTGTTATAGTGGTAAGAAAGCATTGAACAATGTGAACCTCAAGTTAGAGCCGGGAAGAATTATCGGTCTGCTTGGACCCAATGGCAGCGGCAAGTCAACATTTATTAAGTTGTGTGCCGGATTATTGACACCGAATGCAGGAGATATTCATATTCTGGGTCTGCCAATCGGACCGGAGACGAAAGGGATGGTTGCCTATCTGCCGGAGCGTACGTATTTGAGTAAATGGGAGACGGTAAGAGAGATTGTTGATTTCTTTGATGAGATGTATGACAATTTCCAGAAGGACAAGGCATATCAGATGTTACAGGATCTCAATATCAATCCGGAGGATAAGTTGAAGACGATGTCCAAAGGAACCAAAGAGAAGGTACAGTTGATCCTGGTCATGAGCCGGAAGGCAGATCTGTATCTGTTAGATGAGCCGATGGGCGGTGTTGATCCGGCGGCACGGGATTATATATTGGATACGATCATTACGAACTATAATCAGGAGGGAAGTATTCTGATCTCCACACATTTGATCTCAGATATTGAGAATATCTTAGATGATGTCATTATGATCAAAGAGGGCAATGTAGTATGTTATGATTCCGCAGACAATATTCGCATGAATTATGAGAAGTCATTGGATCAGGTATTCCGGGAGGTGTTCAGATGTTAGGAAAGTTATTAAAGCGTGAATTAAGGTCATATCGGTTGCAGGTGGGAATCACTTTCTTAGTGGCTGCCATTATCACCGTATTTATGAAGGTCATCAGTATGCTGCCAATGCAGGATCCGGAGGGGAAGGTCTTCTTGCAGATGTTTACTTATATGGGGTATACATATCTGATCGCTTTAGTTGGTTTTGCGTTACAGATCTTTGTGATTACGAGGTTCTATAATACCATGCTAAGTGACCGGGCATATCTGACCTTTACTTTACCGGTGAAGACTTCTACCCATATCTGGTCAAAGCTGCTTGGTGGGGTGATCTGGCAGTTGATCGGAAGCGTGTTTGTCATTCTTTGCCAGATCTTTTTCCAGGCAGGACATTACTGGACACAGGAAGTAACGGAAGTGAAGGATATGATGAAGATCTGGTCGGGGTATTTGCCGGATTTTGAGGCAAAGTATATTGTGCCAATCGTGCTGGCAGTTCTTTTGGTATTCGTATGGAATGTGATTCCGGTTCTGATTGTATATATGTGTATGGCAATTGGGCAGTTGTTTGGTAAATGGAGAATTTTTGCTTCCATAGCATCATTCATTATTATTGTGATTGCAATGTATGTGTTATTGATCGCAGGTGTTATGGGATTGGTGATCATTGATCCGAATATTAATTTTGATCCTTTTGTGAATGCAAGCGCATATGCGATCATTAACATTGTGCTCGGAACGATATTAGTGGTGAGCCTGATCGCTGGTGTAATATGCTTTGCAATTACGAACCGCTTGTTTGATAAGCACTTGAATCTGGAGTAAATGTGAATTAAATATTAACTGTTAATTTGCTCTTGCAAATTAAAAATGAATACACTATAATAAGGTTCGCTGCCGAACTGTTTGGAAACAAACAATACGGTGACGAACCTTTTTGCTTTGTAGGAACGTTTGTCCTATAAAACAAAAACGTTCCGTAACAATATAGAAATGAGCAGGATTACACTTGCTTAAACTTATGAGACAGGAGTAATGCGTATGTGTATACAGGATAAGCTGTGCGGCATTCCAGAGGCTGAAGTAGATCGGGTAGGATATCAGTTAAAGGTATTAGACCGGATGTTTAAGAAGACAATGGAAACCGGAATGCGTAAGAATGGATATGATAATATGACTATGATGAATGGCTGGATCATTGGGTATCTGATTCATCATGAGGAGGATACCATTTGTCAAAAAGACTTGGAGAAGAAGTTCAAGGTAGGAAAATCTTCTCTTTCCGGTACGCTCAAGATTATGGAAGAGAAAGGATTTATTGAGCGGAAAAGTGTTCCGGGGAATGCGAGAGTGAAACAGGTGGTCTTGACAGATAAGGCAAGAGAGTATCACTACAACATGGAACAGAGAAGACAGGAATTAGAGGAGCAGGTGACAAAGGGATTGTCAGAGGAAGAGATTGAACAATTCCGGAAGGTTGTGAAAAGGATGCAAGGTAATGTTGCAGAATATTTAGAACAACTGAAGACAGAAAAGGAGTGAGTATATGATCAAGACATTAGGAAAACAGTTAAAAGAATTTCGAAAAGATTCTATTCTGACTCCATGTTTCATGATTATTGAGGTCATTATGGAGATGGTCATTCCGTTAATGATGGCATCGATCATTGATAAAGGTGTCAATGTAGGAGATATTCATCACATTTACAAGATGGGCGTATATATGGTAGTAGCTGCTGCAATTGGATTGTGGGCAGGTATTATGGGCGGTAAATATGGTGCCCGTGCGTCAGCCGGATTTGCAAGGAATCTGAGAAAGGGAATGTATGAGAATATACAGACATTTTCGTTTGCAAATATTGATAAGTTCTCAACCGCAGGATTGGTAACCCGTATGACAACAGATGTAACGAACATTCAGAATGCATACCAGATGATGCTTCGTATGTGTATCCGGGCATTATTCAGTCTGATCTGTGCCATGTGTATGTCGTTTTTTATCAGTCCGAGATTAGCAAGCATATATCTGTGTGCGGTATTGATATTAGGAAGTATATTAGGCTGTATCATTTACTTTGCAACACGGTACTTTAATCAGGTATTTCCTAAGTATGATGACTTAAATGAGAGTGTGCAGGAGAATGTATCTGCCATTCGTGTGGTTAAGGCGTTTGTAAGAGAGGATTATGAGAGAACCCGTTTTACAAAAGCAAGTGGAAGTTTATATAATATGTTTGTAAAAGCAGAACGTGTGGTATCTATGAATGCACCTGCAATGATGGCAACGGTATATACCTGTATTCTGCTGATCTCCTGGGTGGGCGCAAAGATGGTCGTAGGATCATCGCTTGCGACCGGAGAACTGATGAGTCTGTTCACTTATTGTATGAATATACTCATGAGCCTTATGATGTTATCCATGGTATTTGTTATGATCTCCATGAGTACAGCGAGTGCGAAGCGTATTGCAGAGGTATTAGAGGAAAAGAGTAGTCTGACGAACCCGGAAAATCCGGATATGGAAGTGCCGGATGGAAGCATCCGTTTTGAACATGTGAACTTCCGGTATAAGGAAAATGCCAAAGAATGGGTATTACAGGATATCAATCTCGATATTCATTCCGGTGAGACGATTGGAATTATCGGTGGAACCGGTAGTGCAAAGTCATCCTTGGCAAATCTGATCAGCCGGATCTATGATGTGTCAGAAGGAAGTGTGAAGGTTGGAGGCAAAGATGTCCGCGAATATGATCTCGAAACACTTCGGAATGAAGTAGCGGTTGTATTACAGAAGAATGTACTGTTTTCCGGTACGATATTGGAAAATCTCCGCTGGGGCGACGAGAATGCGACCAGGGAAGAATGTATTCATGCCTGTAAGCTTGCCTGTGCGGATGACTTTATTGAGAGCTTTCCGGATGGCTATGATACTTATATTGAACAGGGTGGTTCGAATGTATCCGGCGGACAGAAACAGAGACTTTGTATTGCCAGAGCATTACTGAAAAAGCCAAAGATCCTGATCTTGGATGATTCGACCAGTGCAGTTGATACAGCAACCGATGCAAGAATCAGGAAGGCATTCCGGGAAGAGATTCCGAATACGACCAAGATCATTATTGCACAGAGAATCTCAAGTGTGGAGAATGCAGATCGCATTCTGGTCATGGAAAATGGTGAGGTAAATGGATTCGGTACACATGAACAGTTATTAGAAAATAACGAGATTTATCGCGATATCTATGAATCACAGACAAGTGGTAACGGAGATTTTGACGAAGCAGGAGGTGCAAACTAATGGAACAGAACAGAAATGCAAAACCTGTAAAAGGAACGAAGGGACGTGTTCCGGGAGGGCAGAAACCGTCCGTTGAGAATCCGGGCAAAGCATTGAAACGTTTAATGGATTATGTGATGCGGCATTACCGTATTCATGTTATTGTGGTTGTATTAAGCATTTTAACCAGTGTGGTATGTAATGCACAGGGAACGATGTTCATGCAGTCATTGATCGATGATTATATTGTGCCGTTATTAAAAGCACCCAATCCTGATTTTTCGGGACTGGCAGGGGCAATCGGAAGAGTTGCCGGTTTCTATGCAATCGGTGTTTTTGCCACCTGGTTATATAACTGGCTGATGGTCAATGTCACACAGGGAACATTGCGGGATCTTAGGGATGATCTGTTTACCCATATGGAGGGATTACCGATCAGGTATTTTGATACGCATGCACATGGGGATATCATGTCCGTCTATACGAATGATATTGATACCCTCCGTCAGGTAATCTCACAGAGTATGCCACAGTTATTAAATAGTGCGATCACGATCATTACCGTATTGATCTGTATGATACGTCTGAGCATTCCACTGACATTTACTACCCTGATCATGGTAGCGATCATGTTAGTAGTAACGAAGGTGGTTGCCGGAAAGTCGGGCAGTTATTTCATGAAACAGCAAAAGGATATCGGAAAGGTCAATGGTTATATTGAAGAAATGATGTCCGGTCAGAAGGTAGTCAAGGTGTTCTGTCATGAAGAGAAAAGTATGGAAGAATTCAATACCTTGAATGACCGGTTGTTTGACAGTGCATATCAGGCGAATAAATATGCAAATATGTTAGGACCGGTTAATGCCCAGCTTGGTAACATGAGCTATGTGGTGTGTACCATCGTTGGCGGTGTGCTGGCACTGAATGGGATCGGCGGCCTGACTTTGGGAACGCTTGCCAGCTTCTTAAGCTTTAATAAGAGCTTTAACATGCCGATCAATCAGATCAGTATGCAGATAAATGCAATTGTTATGGCGGTTGCCGGTGCGGATCGTGTGTTCCGTCTGTTGGATGAGAAGCCGGAAGTGGATGATGGTTATGTGAAGCTTGTCGTAGCAGAGGAGAAAGACGGAGAATTGACGGAAAGCAGTCAGAAATATACCGGAAAATGGGCATGGAAGCATGAGCATCAGGCAGATGGTACCGTGACATATGAACCATTGCAGGGTGGCGTGGTGTTAGATGGTGTTGATTTTGGCTATGATGACAGTAAGATGGTTCTGCATGATATTAAGTTATATGCAAAGCCGGGACAGAAGATCGCCTTCGTTGGTTCTACTGGAGCCGGTAAGACGACCATTACGAATCTGATCAATCGTTTCTATGATATTCAGGATGGCAAGATACGGTACGACGGAATTAACATCAATAAGATCAAGAAAGCAGATCTTCGACATTCGCTTGGTATTGTATTGCAGGATACACATTTATTCACAAATACAGTAAGAGAGAATATCCGGTATGGTAACTTAGAAGCAACGGACGAGGAGGTTATTGCGGCTGCTAAGCTTGCCAATGCGCATAAATTTATTATGCATTTACCGCAGGGGTATGATACGGTACTAACCGGGGATGGAGCAAACTTAAGCCAGGGACAGCGGCAGTTACTTGCGATTGCAAGAGCGGCGATTGCCAATCCGCCTGCATTGATCTTAGACGAAGCAACTTCGTCCATTGATACCCGTACTGAGCGTTTGGTGCAGGATGGTATGGATAAGTTAATGGCGGGCAGAACCACATTTGTGATCGCACACAGGCTGTCAACGATCCGTAACAGTGACTGTATCGTAGTATTAGAGCATGGGCGGATCATTGAAAAGGGCAATCATGAGGAGCTGCTTGCACTGAAAGGTAAATACTATCAGTTATATACCGGTAAGACGGCATAGATAAGAATTATGTACGATCAGCCAGTCTCGTATGGACTGGCTTTCGTATGAAAGAATTTACATGGAAGAAAGCAGATTATATATCAATAGACAAAATGAGAAGAGGGAAAGAAAAATGAACAAACAGGAAAAGACAATTGAGATATTTCAGAATGCACCTGTTCCGAAAGCAGTAATCAGTAATGTTGTACCATCGATCATTAGTATGTTAATGGTGCTTTTATACAATCTGGCAGATACGTTTTTTATTGGTCAGACAAAAAATGCATATATGGTGGCAGCAGTATCCATTGCCACACCGGTATTTTTAATCTTTATGGCGGTTGGTATGTTGTTTGGTATTGGAGGTACTTCATTGATCTCCAGAATGCTGGGTGAAGGAAGAGAAGATCGGGCAAAGAAGATATCCTCCTTTTGTTTCTGGACAGGATTGACGATCGGATGTATTGCCATGGTGTTGATCTGGATCTTTGTGGAGCCGGTCTGCCGGATGGTGGGCGCCAGTGATGATACGCTGCTTTATACATCACAGTATTTGAGGATTGTGGCAGCGGGAATCCCATTTCTGATCGTCAGCAATTCCTTCAGTAATATTATTCGTTCCGAGGGAAGAGCGAAGACGGCAATGAGCGGAATGATACTTGGTAATATGATGAATATTGTATTGGATCCGATCATGATCTTAGGCTTTGGATGGAATGTAGTGGGTGCGGCAGTTGCTACCGTTATTGGTAATGTGTTCTCTGCGGTATTCTATATCAGTCATCTGGTATCAAAACGGAGTATGTTGTCAATCCACATAAGAGATTATCAGGCAACGGATCGGATTGCAACAGGTGTTATGGCAATCGGTATCCCGGCATCTCTTAACAGTGTATTGATGAGCGTATCTAATATTCTGATCAATAAGGTAATGGCCGGGTATGGAGATATGGCAGTTGCGGGACTTGGTGTAGCAATGAAGGTAAATATGATCGCTGTTATGCTGCTGATCGGACTTGGCACGGGTATCCAGCCGTTGTTAGGTTTTTGCTTTGGAGCAAGAGACCGGAAACGGTATCTTGCGGTATTGAAGTTCTCCCTGACACTTGCGTTTGGACTAAGTGTGGTGATGACGATCATCTGCTATGGCTTTGCAGGACCGCTCGTTACGGCATTCTTAGATAATGCGGATGCATTTACCTATGGAATGCAGTTTTCAAGAATCTATATTCTGTCCGGTCCGGTACTTGGAATCCTGTTCGTCATGATCAATGCGATCCAGTCAACCGGAGCAGCACTGCCGTCCCTGATCTTATCAATCAGCCGGCAGGGACTGCTGTATATGCCAATCCTGTTTGTGTTCAGTCATGTGTTCCATACGGCAAGATATGTGGCATTGGCACAGCCGGTGACGGATTACCTGGCTGCCGCACTTTCGGTGATCTTATTTGTTATTACGTACCGGAAGTATTTCAGGGATCCGGATACATTTGCATAGTGTACGTCTATCTTGTGAAGATAGTATGCATGGGTATATCGCCTGCACGAAGCCATTCTGCTTTTGTGTGGGCGATATTTTTTCTGTAAGATATAGAGATGTTAGGGAATTAGACGGCAAAGGATAGAAATAGTAGTATTATTGTTTCTGGTCATATGGTATAATTTATTCGAGAAAATTGGAATTTGTGAATTTTGTTGATTTAGATTTTTAATGTTAGGAGGTTATCCATGTTTGATTTAAGTGTCAAATACAATGAACTAACAGCAGAGCAGTTTATTGAATTGTGGGAAACAGTATGGGGAGAGGGACCTGCTCTTGAACAAACAGAGTTGGCGATGAAACATACCTTATTCAGAGTATCTATATGGGATGGGGATTGTATTGTTGCTATGGCAAGAATGAATGGTGATATGGGGCTTAATTACTATATTAAGGATGTTGTTGTCAGACCGGAATATCAAGGCAAAGGCATTGGAAGAATGTTAATAAATGAATTAAAAAAGTTTGTGAATGACAATGGGGTGAAAGGAACTGATATTTTTGTGGAGTTATGTGCGGTTCCGGATAAGGTGCCTTTTTACGAAAAATTTGGATTTGAGGCAAATGATGCGCAAAGATTAAAAAGGTTTCATCATGTTGAGTAATTAAAAGTCCATGCCCACAGTGTCAGAAAACACACTATAATTTTTATGAGTTGTGGTACAATAGGAATATAGTCAGATAGAATGATATTAATAGATTTAAAAGGCACTTTGCCATCAAGACAGTTAAAATTGATATTAGCTTGGTGCGTACTGCATCAGGATGAATTAATGCAGAACTGGGAATTATCTAAGGATGGAAAACTTATGAATAGGATAAATCCGCTGGTATAGGGATTATGTAGGGAGGTGTTTATATGGTTCCAAAAGTTGTACAGGTAATACCAATGAACCATTATTCGGTATATGTATATTTTAAAGATGGAAAGATTGTATGCTATGATATGTCGAAAATGATAAAAAAAGAAGCGTTTAAACCATTACAGGATATAAATGTGTTTATTGATACATGTACTGTTATGAATGATACACTTGCATGGGACATTAATAAGAATAGAGATGCTACGCAATGTTTGGATATTGACCCGGAAACTTTATATGAATTGCCTATGGAAGAAGAAAATATTGCATAAAGCGTGGCAATTAGCAAAAAAACAATTTATGTTGTTGGGGGCTTTCATTGGATGAGGCATTGGTCTTTTTCTACAATTCCGAGGTTTATCAGCTGATACGGGACGGCGTATCGGATATGCACTGCATGAGTGACGCATATTTAGCGGATGAATTGGAAAAGGAATATAACAATACTATTTAAGAAAGTAAGGGATGCTTCTTGTCCGAAGGGCAAGAAGATGGAGCATAGAAAGAGTTTAACAACTCGTGATTGGTAGAGGAGGAAACGATGAAAGACATTCTGCGAGAGAGCTTCAGTTATTGGGGACTATACAAAAAGATGTTCAATGCGAAAAGAATATTTCAGCCCCAAAAGATATATTTCGGGGAAAACAAAGAACAATACTTTTTGGTTTATGAACCAAACAAAATTATAAGCGATAAGATAATCGTCTGGGTACATGGTGGAGGATGGAACGCAGGTTCACCGGATTATTTTGACTTTGTCGGACAATGCGTTGCGAAAGCAGGCTATCGTTTCGTTTCGCTCGGCTACAGACTTTCGCCTAAAAATAAGTATCCGAGGCAGATTGAGGATGTATGCGCGGGATATAAGAAATCCATTACCTTTCTGAACAAAAAGGGAATTGATACTTCAAAAGTGATTGTGTCTGGCCCATCTGCCGGAGCGCATTTATCGTCTATTCTTTGTTATTGTAAGGAGATTCAGAAAGGAACTGGCATTGACCCATCAAATATAATCGGATTTATTGGAGTCGGAGGACCGTATAGCTTTTCTGGAAAGCAATCTCTGGCTCTAAAGATACTCTTGAATCAACTGTTTGAAAAAGACTACGACAGAACCCAGGGAGAGCCATGTTCACTGATGGCAGAGTCCCATATTCCGATGCTGTTGATTCAAAGCGAGCATGACGGATTGATTGAGTATACATGTGCGGAGCAATTCTATAAAAAAGCAAAGGATTTGGGGATTGCGTGTGAAATCTATTCCGTTGTTGACAAGAAAAATACACATTCATGGTATACGGCGGGAATGTTCCTTGAGGACAGGCGAGAGAATCAAACATTAGATAAATTTTTTTCATGGATTGAAAACATACAGTAAATGAAACAACTTCCAGTTGATGAGTTTGAGATTTCAGTGAAGGATAAAATGTTAAACATTATGAAGAGAATAGTTAAAGGCATTGTATTGTTTCTGGTATTGTTGATTGTTATGTGCGGATGTGAAAATAGTACAAAGACTCAAGAGCTATCAGAGAATATTGAAGTATATGAAAAGATTACAGAAGTTGCATTAAAGGATTTTCAGGATGAAGAACATAAATGTAAGTCAGATGATGGAACTCGTTATGTGATAATACTATCTGAATTTAGCGAATATGATAATCTTAAGGACGTAATTGATATAGCTGAGAAAGAGTTTTCTTATTTATGGATAGAGGATGGAAATATTGTCTTTTGGAGTGATGAAACTAAGGTTTTGGGACTAGTTTATTCTTCAAATCCTAAAAGCTATATTAAGTCACTTGAAGAATGGTATAATGGCATGGATTCTGAAAGAATAAATGAAAACTGGTACACAGTAGGACAGTGGAAACACCATTGACACTGAGTTAACATGTACCTGACACCTGCAGTTGTGTACAAAATATCATGCCAGTTTGAAAAAGGGGATTCTCTCATGCAATAATGGAATGGATATGTACAGCGGCAGTATGGAGTCATAGATGTGCGCCTCCCTCAAAACGGACAGATTCATAATGTAGAAATTGAATGATCTTCACAAATCAGGAATGGATATAAAGAGAGAAACATTGAGCCGTTATATTCAGATATTAAAAGATGCCAAAATATTGTATGAATGTAAAAGATTTGATTTGAAATCAAGGAAGTCCATAAATGGTGAACAAAAGTATTATTTATCAGATATGGGATTTTATTTCGCAACTAATACAGATAATAGAATTAATTATGGGCCGGCACTTGAGAATGCCATATATAATTATGCAAAATCGAAAGGATATGAAATCAGCATTGGCAGAATAGGAAAACTTGAATGTGATTTTATTTTGAGAGATAGTCAGAACAATTGTAGTTATGCACAAGTTACTATGACAATGATGTTAAGTCGCGAAACAGAAGAGCGAGAGTATGCACCGCTAGAGAAAATTAAAGATAATTATCCCAAGTATGTACTTACCCGAAATGATATGATACAAAAGAGAAACGGAATTATCCATAAAAATATTCCGGAATTTATGAGTAAGGGTGAAATGTTTTAAAGAGAGAATGCAATAGTATATATGGTTTACTGTTTGATATGTGTTGTCTTGAAAGAATAAATATTTAAAAGAACTATAAATTGTTTCCTTAACAATTTGTAGAATTGTAAAGACAATTGCCAATGTTCTTTTATTTGAAGTAGAAAAATTTGATCTGGGCAGTACATAAAATGAACAGAGAACCTAACACATTCAAAGTTTATGGAGAGAATAGATGAAGTATTTTATAAGGATTTGATTAACATTTTGTTCTGAAGTGCTTTTTCATAGAAAATATGCAGAATAGAAAACCCATGGTGCTTGTGTTAGCTGGATCAAATGGCTCAGGAAAAAGCACAATAACAACTTTGTAGAAAGTCCTAAGGTTATTGAACGGTATTACAAATCAATAAATAACATTAAGAAATTGCTTGATATGTGTGACATAATGCATGTGTACGATAACACAGATACACCACAAAGAATTATCCGTAAGTATAAAGACGATCTATCAATTTATCCTAATGAATACTGGAGTGAGCAGGATATAATTGATTTGCTATAATTGTTAAATGTAGAAGCAGTGAAGTAATTCGGAGAGTTGAATACATTTGCATAGTATACATCTATATTATGAAGATGATACGTATATATATTGCCTGCGCGAAGCCGTTCTGGGTTTGTGTGGGTGATATTTTTTCTGTAAGATATAGAGATGTTAGGGAATTAGACAGCAAAGGATAGAAATAATAGTATTATTGTTTTTGGTCATATGGTATAATTTATTTGGAGAAATATATTGCAAAAGGCATCAGAAGGGAGGAAGAACATGGCATGGATGACAGTGTATCATGGTGGCTATCAAGCGGTTGAAAAGCCAGAGATACGGGTTAGTAGGAATACGAAAGATTTTGGTACAGGATTTTATTGTACCATTATAAAAGAGCAGGCTCAAAGATGGGCGAGACGTTATAATACAAAAATTGTATCCATATATGATGTGAGGATTCCGTCAGAATTAAAAGTTTTAGAATTCAAGGAAATGACAGAAGAATGGCTTGATTTCATCGTCGCGTGTAGAAGTGGACAGCCACATGACTATGATATTGTGATTGGAGCTATGGCAGATGATCAGATATATACTTATGTATCTGATTATATAGATGGAACTATTACGAGAGAACAGTTCTGGGTTTTGGCAAAATTCAAATATCCGACGCATCAGATTGTTTTCTGCACGAAAGAGGCGTTAAAGTGTCTGACTTATCGAGGATTTGAGGAGGTGCGCTAATGGTTGGGGAAGGAAGAGAATCGCAAAAAGATAATGATCTTTTCTTTACTTGTGGTTTGATCGAATATATCGCACGTAAGACGAAAAATATTCGTTCTGAAGTGGTGAATAAACTTGGAAAAGAAAGAATAAGTAAGATTTATAACCTTGCAGATGTATATCATTGCGATAATATTGACAAGGTAAGTGATGATTTTATCGAAGATGCCGATATTGTTCCTGGTAAATTTGACAATATATCGGATTGTGGATATGCAATACCTTCTCATTGGGATATTGGTAAGGTATACAAACGTCTGATAAAAATGGTTGCAGCAGATGAAAAAATCGGAATCGTTGATGCACTGATAGAAGTTTACAATTCTTTCCTCGGTCCGAAGATTGATGACTATAATAGCAG
>ERZ1026876.346-NODE-346-length-28845-cov-18.911567_pt1 | contig 28845 bp, 27 predicted proteins | sample MGYA00380168_ERZ1026876 | MGnify/ENA primary metagenome ERZ1026876 (study PRJEB33269, sample SAMEA4719804) | human gut metagenome | biome: human-associated habitat; feature: organic feature; material: feces | place: Cameroon | collected 2013-10 ... | reverse complement strand
ATATGCCCTCAAAATAGTAAAAAACAACTGAAATTCAGAGTTTTCGGACGGTCTGTGGGAGGGGACGAAGAGATTCCACTAAGATTCCATAAAAAAATCCGTGAAATCTGATGAAGAAAAAGGTCCCACAGATTTCACAGATATACACAGATTTTTCGGGTGAGGTCTTTTGTCACGCAGATTTCGCAGATGACGCAGATTTTTTATTCATCGGATGACACGGAATTTATTCGGAGATTTCCTGCTGCGACGATTATTCACGGATTTTCACGGAGGCGACCTATCCGGTCGGTGCAGATACCCCCTGAGATTGGAAAAAGAGATTCAACAGAGATTCCATAATAAATCTGTGTATATCTGTGATATCTGTGGGACAAAACCCTCCCACAAAGAAAAATCTGCGTCATCTGCGAAATCTGCGTGACAAAAACAACAGGAGCATATATAGGGCGCGAGCCATTGGCCAGAGGCCAAATTTCCGCGAAAATCCGTGAGTAATCGCCTCAGCAGGAATGCCTTCCGATTCATCCGTGAAATCCGATGAAAAAAATGAAGAAACGAAAAAGGTGTGTCATGAACTCCATGACACACCCTATTTCGTTGATTGTATTTCTCAGATTTCAGAGATATTCTAATACCATTGCACTGCATTAGAATAACCGCTGCGCTTATCATATTTCAAGGCATCCGTCAATGTAGAAGCATTACAACGGAAGGTGAAATTATAACTTGTATAAGGCGAAAGCACCACCGAACAACTCATATTGAAGCAGTGGAGATCGCGCTGCAAACTTGCAGTAGTCATACTCATTTTATGATTGTCGAAATCATAACCGGATGAGAAACTGATATTCCAGCCATCACTCAGTCTTACGTTACCACTCATATTCAATGTCTGGGTAAACTTGTATGGATAGCGCATAGACTCCTTGTTGAACTTTTCCTTGCGCGTATCCTCACGCATGGTAACACCATAACCGAAGGTCAGCGACCAAGGCATCTTGAAAGCCATGTAACCATTCGAGTCGGTCTTAGCCTTACCACTCTTCTTCTTGGCAGCAGTCTTTCCCTTCTCCAAGGTATCGTCCACATTACTTTCTATATCAGTATCCAGACCATCCTCATCCTGATCTTTACGCTTACTGTCTTTCTCATCATCATCACTCTTTCCACTAAACAGTTTTGCAAGTTTCTCAGGTGTCAGCGTGAAAGACAGGTTCTGCGACATTCCCTGGAATCGGCCGAATCGACCTCTACCCCACTCTGTATGAGTACCGACGTATGGATTTCCCTGTTCGTCCAGTTCATAAGCATAGGTAGCAAAGACTGCATTCATATTGAACGTATAGTTCTTCCACCATTTCAGACGCAGATTGATATTCATATCGCTCCAAGGTCTTACCTTAGCCGCCATATTGTAACTCATATTGATGTCAAACGCATCTATCAGACTGATTTTCTTGAAACCGGTAGAGTCCTTATCACTCTTGACCTTCATCTCCAGGTTGTTGCCTAAAGAGAAAGAGAGGCTTCCGGTCTTTCCCTTACCAGGCACACCATAAAGTGAATTCTGGTATGGAGAATAGCTGACGAGTGAAACGTTGCCATCGGCATCCGTCTTCTGATAAGTTTCCCAATAACCATAGCGAGAAGCACCAAAGTCAGGCGCATAACTGAAGCTTACGGTTGGCGTGATGACATGGCGGATGGCCTGTATCTTATCACCGAACAATTTGCGATTAGGCACCCAGAATCCATAGAGTTTGGTGGACATACCCATACTCATGTTCCAATTATAAACATTGTGGAAACCATAGGTGGTATCGCAAACCTCCGTCTGCTTCTGTTCATCCCATGACTTTGTCACCTTATTGGTGTACATACGATCAGAGAAGTTGAAGCTTGGATTGATGTTGATGTACTTGAAGAGCGTGAACGAAGCACTCACCGGAATCTGATGCTGCCATGCATTTCTCCAATCCTTGATGATATTACTCTTCATGAACTTGTCTTCCTTCGTATTGATCGAGTTGCTGATATGTCCAGTATAACTCATCGCAATCTTCTCATACCATTTCTCATCACCCACCATCTTCTTTCTGCGGAAAGGATAGAAACGGGCTATGGAAATATTGAGGTCAGGAAGTGTCACAGCCAAACTGGAGTCACGCATATTCTGCGAAAGGTTGGCAGTTGCACTGAGCGACAGACCGATACTTGAGAATCCTGTACTCCAGCTCACAGAAGAGGTACGCGTACTCTGCGTCATCGTCTGTGGATTATAGAGCGAGTTGAGATTGTTGCGCTCATAGCTGGATGTGGCAAAGTTGACACTTGCCGACAAAGAACTGAAAGGATTAGCCTTCGAGTCCTGTCGATGACTCCACTGCACCTTGAAACTCTCCTGCTCAGCAAAGTCAGGCATTCCCTTGTCACCCGTCTTCGTATCCTGGTAACTGAAGAAGAAACTTCCCGAGTACTTATAGCGTTTGCGGTAATTACTTGCAGCAGAAATACCCCAGGAGCCCTTCGTGTAGATTTCACCCAGGAGTTTCAAGTCCCACTTGTCATTGACGGCAAAATAATATCCACCATCTCTGAGATAGAAGCCACGGTCGCTTTCATCACCATAGGTAGGCATAATGAAACCACTACTGTAGCTCTTGGTAAATGGGAAGAATCCGTAAGGAATTGCCAGAGGCATCGGCACATCGCACACCACGAGATAAGCCGGTCCGAAAACCACATCCTTACCCGGTCTCACTTTCGCTCTGGAAAGAGAAATATAGAAGTCAGGATGAGGATCATCACAAGTAGTATATCTACCATGTTGCAGATAGATAGCTCCCGTAGAATCACGTTTCGATCGGGCACCCGTCAGGAATCCGTCCTGCTGCTCTGTATATACATTATTAATAAGTGCCTTCTTACTCTTGAAATTGAAGGCAATCGTATCCGTATCGTAGGTATCAGAGCCCATCTTGAAGACCGGTTTACCCTTGACGCCACCTTCAGCAGTAGAGTCGGCAGTACCCGTAGCCTTCACATTGCTCTTGTCGATGTCCATGGTAATCTTGTCGCTCGAAAGATCCATGTTGGTATATTTCACATTGGAATTACCATAGAGATGCGCCACCTTATGGGGAGCATCATAGACGAGGGAATCCTCCGCCGTATATTGCACCGGCGCATCCACACCACCGGATTTCTTGCGATTCAAGCTATCCAGTCGGATACTGTCATCGACCACTTTATTATGTTTCCATATAGCCTTCTGCAGCGAATCCATCTGCAGGGTATCATTAGCAGCGTCCACCTTGATTTCATTGCCTAAGGAATCCACCCATACAGAGTCTCCCACAGCCATAGCGGTAGAATCAGCCATAGTCTTCTTCTTTTTCTTAGAAGGCATACCCGGATTGGCCACCATCATGCAGATGGCAGCAAAGAGCAGTACAGCTATAGTTGATTGTTTTCTCATTCAATATCTTTTGAGAAGTTATATTTCAAACAATTTCTCCCATTCCTGGAAGCGTTTCACTCCTTCTTCGCCAAATTTAGCGAGACTTTTCTCTGCCTTTTCTATCGACTTTTCCCTGTCGAGATGGGTTTTGCTGAAAAACTTATCAGCATAGCAAATCACCTTTTCCTCCATTGTTTCGGGAAGGAAATCCTGATGAGGCAGCGGCAGATTCTGCTCTACGATTTGCTTACATGTGATGCCAGCCCCCGTATGTCGTTCGCATACCCGTGCATGGCGTTCATATCCTTCTTTGCGCAGGATTTCAGCTCCCAGACGACCATGACAGATGTATGGATGAGACCCAAAACACTGTATGCCAGGAGCATCCGTCAGGAAGATTCCCAAGTCGTGGAGCATGGCTGCTTCCTCGATAAACTGGGCATCCAGCTGCAATTCAGAATGATACGAAACAATCTGTAGCGCTTTTCGCGCTACAGATTGACTATGTGTAATGAGGAAATGACGAAGTTCATTATCCTCAGGATAATACTTATCTATAATTGCTTGATAATCCATCATTACTCAGCGTTGCGCTCAATGTAAGCGATCACATCACCCTTGCGGATTTTGCTACCCTGCTTAGCATTGATTTCTACGAGTTTACCACCAAGAGCTGCAGGAACAGTCTCAAATTCACCCCAAGGAGCAAGAATGTAGCAGAAAGCATCACCTTCCTTATATTCCTTGCCGATGAATGGCTCTACTGCAGGCTGGCACTCACCCTCGCCCTGGAACTCCCAGAAGATCTGACCTGCTACTGGTGCTACAATCGCATCAGCCTTGGCATGCTTGAATTCTGCGAGCTGAGCTGGAGTCAAGGTGCTGCCGAGCTTAGCATCCTTAGCCTTCTGGAGATCTGCCAGGAAGTTCTTCTTTGCCTGACCGCTCTTGAAGTTGCGATACTGCTCTGGGTGCATAGCGAGCTCGAAGAGTTCCTCATCGTCCTCTCCATACTCCCAACCGTTCTCGTCCATTTCCTTCTTGAAGTCATCGAGAGCGTTAGAAAGCAATGTATGAGCATCTACGTCTGTGAACTCACGGCCCTGCTTCTTGGCAAGTTCTACGAGTTCAGGATCGATAGTTCCAGGAATCTTACCACTCTTACCGAGGATCATACCCCACATAGAGTCGTCCATCATCACGAAACGGCCCTTGCCCTGCTCCATGGTGAGGAGGTTCATCAAGGAGATGTTCTTCACATACTGGCTGAATGGAGTTACCAATGGAGGATAACCTACGCGTGGCCATACATACTCTACCTCGTCGAAGAGCTTGATCAGGAGGTCGTCCATAGACAATTCTTCCTCACCCTTCTTCTTGCGGATATTGTTGATCGTCTGACGCATACCACCGAGGTCTGCCATCATACTACCCATCATACCGCCAGGAAGACCGCAACCGAGCAACAAAGAAGACATGATCTTATTGCCTGGGTTGATGAAGTAACCGAGCCACTCGTCGATGAATTCCTGAGTCATGGCACGAGCCTTCATGTAAGCGCTCATGTTGATCTCAGGCACCTCAAAACCCTCGTTCTTCAACATGCTGATAACTGAGATCACGTCTGGGTGAACCTTACCCCAAGACAATGGCTCGATAGCAGTATCGATGATGTCGGCACCATTGTTGCAGACCTCAAGGATAGAAGCCATAGAGAGACCAGGACCAGAGTGACCATGGTACTGGATGATGATCTCAGGATACTTGTCCTTGATCATCTTGGTCAACTTACCGAGGAAAGCAGGCTGACCGATACCAGCCATATCCTTCAAGCAGATTTCCTCTGCGCCGGCAGCGATGAGCTGATCAGCGATGTTCATATAATATTCGAGCGTGTGAACAGGAGAATTGGTGATACAGAGCGCACACTGTGGAGTCATGCCACCTTCCTTAGCCCACTTGATAGAAGGAATGATGTTGCGCACATCGTTCAGACCATCGAAGATACGGGTGATATTAGTACCCTGCTTAGCCTTCACCTTGTACATCAAAGCACGTACATCATCAGGCACAGGATACATACGAAGAGCGTTCAGACCACGGTCGAGCATGTGAGTCTTGATACCTACCTCATTGAAAGGCTTACAGAAAGCACGAACTGCCTCGTTAGGATTTTCGCCTGCGAGGAGATTTACCTGTTCGAAGGCACCACCATTAGTCTCAACACGGCTAAAGCAACCCATTTCGATAATAACTGGGGCAATCTTAGCCAACTGATCTTTACGTGGCTGGAACTTACCAGAACTCTGCCACATGTCTCGATAAACGAGACTGAACTGAATTTTCTTCTTCATTATTTATTAATGTATTATATTCTAATGATTGACAAATCTATTTTTTGCAAGTGATTCTTCATCAAGTAACGGCTGCCATCAAACAGGCCCGAAAGCCCCCTTTCTGACAACGCATAATTTACCAAGGTGCAAAATTAGACAAAAAAATCCAATTATCAGCCTATTCAGCTATTTTTTTGCAAATATTGCATTATTTTATAAAGGTTCTACCGATTTTCACCGATAGAACCTTTGTCATTTCATTACGATTCTGAATGTTTCTCTTACGAAGTCTTCCTATTCCTCATCACCCTTTTCCAGTTCCTCGGTGAACTCCTTATGGAAAGTGCTGAAGAGACGCAGGATTTCCTTGCGTGCCTCTTCCTCCTCATCCCAGAGATTCAGTTCACCAGCGCGATGAGCCAATATCATCTTGGCGCAGCGACGTATCTTGCGCTTGTTGTTGCGTGCCTGCAACTGGTCACCCTGTATAGGTTTCTGATTGATATAGGAGAATGCCAACAGCTGCTTCATGAACATTTCAAACATAGGATCATCATGACGCCAGTCTTCATCATTCAGCCAGAACCATTGGAAACCATATTTCTGTTCCAAAGATATGAGATGAGCACCCAGCTCTTCTATTTTGCCAGGATCCTTCTGGAATTGCTCGTAGGCATAATTGCCCAAAGCAGTAGGCTCCAGTACAAATTCCTCCTCGCTTCCTTCATCCATCGTACTGCCTCCCAAGGTAATACGCCAACGGTAGTTCTTGTTCTTGATCAATGCTTCATGGGCATTCATCATCAGTTCAGACAGTTTACCTTCACTTGGCAGTTCATCCACCACAGACAGGCGATCACGCTGATCGCGCACAACCAACTTGCCTTCATGCTGGCGAAGCACACACATATAGATGAATCTGTCATTGTCCAGATGCAGAGAGAAACGGTCGTTGGTATCGTCGCCCACAAATTCATAGCGATAATCATCCACCTTCTCGTGTGGGATTTCCACATCACCATGCATCTTGTTGCCACTCTTGTCATAAAGCGAGAATCCGAGATAAGGTATCTGAAGGCGCATGGTGACAGGAGCACCCTCCTTCTTAGGAGTCAAAGTGACCAGCAGACCCTCATCGCCGAAGTCTTCCTTCTTGCAGACAAAACCGTCTCTTGTCTTTTCCGCCTTTTCCACCTTTACCTCGCCATGACGCCAGAAAAGGTCGAAAGTAATGGTATTTTCATCCTCATCAGTTACCTCGATGAAATCTTCCAGATCCATCCCCAGGAAAACTGCCTTGGCTGGTTCTATGACCTCATCGTCATCATCCAGCACTCCCACAAGGATTTCTCCTGGCATAGGGTCGTCTTCCCATTCTGCATCTTCAGGAGCATTAGCTGCCTTAAACACGAGATAGAGCATTCTCGCTTCCTTGCGGCTACCATCTTCCTTGCATTGGAATACCTTTGATTCCTTAGGTACATAGAATGGTGTTGATAGATACGGATTTTTGCATAACGCTGTATATTCGATTTCTGTCCACACCAGTTGTGTGTGAGTTGTGTTTACTGTCATCCTTCGTATTTAAATGTTTTTATTATCTGTCTTTATACATGTTCTCGTAATATTTCTGATAGTCACCGCTGGTCACGTTGTCCATCCATTCCTGGTTGTCGAGATACCATTTCACGGTTTCCTCGATACCTTCCTCAAACTGCAGACTTGGTTCCCATCCCAACTCCTTCTGGAGCTTACGTGAATCAATCGCATAGCGCATATCATGTCCCTTGCGGTCGGTCACATAGGTGATCAGGTCAAGGTCCTCACCTTCCTTGCGTCCGAGCAGACGATCCACGGTCTTGATCACCACCTTGATGATGTCGATATTCTTCCACTCATTGAAACCGCCGATATTGTAAGTCTCAGCCACCTTTCCCTTGTGGAAAATCATATCGATGGCACGGGCATGATCCACTACATACAACCAGTCTCTCACATTCTCACCCTTACCATATACTGGCAATGGCTTGCGATGACGGATATTGTTGATGAACAATGGAATCAGCTTCTCAGGGAACTGATATGGACCATAGTTGTTGGAACAGTTGGTCACGATAGTAGGCATTCCGTATGTATCGTGGAAAGCACGTACGAAATGGTCTGAGCTTGCCTTAGAAGCCGAGTATGGAGAATGAGGATTGTACTTGGTAGTCTCCAGAAAGAATTCCTCGCCATAAGCCTCGTGGTTCTTACCGCTGGAAGCCTTGGTAGTGAAAGGCGCTGCAACGCCCTCAGGATGAGTCATCTGCAGAGCACCATACACCTCGTCGGTAGAGATGTGATAGAAGCGCTTGCCCTCATAACCCTCTGGCAGACTCTCCCAATAGATCTTTGCCGCCTGGAGCAAAGACAGGGTACCCATCACATTGGTCTGAGCGAAAGTGAATGGATCCTTGATACTGCGATCTACATGACTCTCTGCAGCCAGATGGATAATACCGTCCACCTGATACTCCTTCATCAGTTTCAGCATCTGGTCGAAGTCACAAATGTCACCCTTCACGAAGGTATAGTTTGGCTTGTCCTCAATATCCTTGAGGTTAGCTAAGTTGCCTGCGTATGTCAACTTATCGAGGTTGATGATATGATACTCAGGATACTTGTTCACAAAAAGTCTTACGACATGTGAGCCGATGAAACCAGCACCGCCCGTTATGATGATATTCTTCATTTCTATATGTTTTTAGTATATAATTTCAATTAGCTACTTTCTGTTCGGGATATTACTTGGCAGCCTCCAGATTAGCAATACATTTCTCAAGAGAATCCACCCAGTAAGGCACTTCCACACCAAAGGTCTCCTTGATGGAACGCTTGTCGAGCACGGAGTAAGCCGGACGGGTAACTGGAGATGGATATTCAGAACTGTAACATGGCTGGATGTCGCAATCCGTATGTCCAGAGATTCTTGCTATCATCTGGGTGAAATCATACCAGGAGCAAACTCCCTCGTTGGAGAAATGATAGATTCCCACCAGTTTCTCCTGCTCTTCTGCCGTCTTCATCTTCCCTAAGATGGTCTCGATGGCATTGGCCAGATCCAGCGCATAGGTAGGAGTACCGCACTGGTCGAACACCACCTTCAACTGCGGTTTGGTGGCAGTCAGGTTGAGCATAGTCTTGCAGAAATTCTTGCCAAACTCAGAATAGAGCCAGGCGGTACGGATGATGACATACTTGCAACCGCTGGCGATGATATTCTGTTCGCCATGGAGCTTAGTAGCGCCATAAACACCCATAGGAGTGCCCTTCTGTTCAGGATTGCAAGGCACATTATAAGGTTCCTTACCAAACACATAATCAGTAGAAATCTGAATGAGCAGACCATCCACTTCCTTCATAGCCTTGGCAAGATTCTCCGGAGCATCCGCATTCAGTTTTTCAGCAAGTGCAGCCAACTTCTCATCGGTTTCACAAGCATCCACATTGGTCCAGGCAGCACAGTTGATGATAGCCTGCACCTCATTGTCCTTCACCATCTTGCGGATGGCTTCCATATCCGTAATGTCCAGATAAGTAGTCTCCAGACCCTCCACCTGATTGACATCCGTAAAGATATAATAATCAGTAGTATTCTTGCTAACGATACGCATCTCATTGCCGAGCTGACCGTTGGCACCCGTAACTAATATATTCATTTCTATTTATAATTTACAATTACACCCCCGCTTTTTTAAAGCCTTTCAAAAGCCCTTTTTACCCAAAAAGCCCTTTTTACCTTTTTACTTTTTTACCTTTAAAAGCCTTTAAAAAGGACTGTCAAAGTCTTTCAGCATATCATGCTTGGTATCCTTCTCAGAGAGAATAGCATGCTCTGTAGGAATCTTCCAGTCGATGCCCAAGCTCTCGTCGAGGATAGAGATACCTCCGTCAGCCTCAGGATGATAGAACTCATCGCACTTATACTGGAACACGGCGGTTTCGCTGAGCACGGCAAAGCCATGGGCAAAACCACGAGGGATAAAGAACTGGCGATGATTATCCTCGGTCAGTTCCACAGCCACATGCTTGCCATAGGTAGGAGAACCCTTGCGGATATCCACAGCCACATCGAGCACGGCACCCTTCACGCAGCGCACCAACTTGCTCTGGGTGAATGGAGGACGCTGGAAATGAAGTCCGCGCATCACGCCATAAGACGACATACTCTCGTTGTCCTGGCAGAAATGGATAGGATGACCCAATATCGGAGCCACCTTCTCGTCAAATTCACGCTGAGAGAAACTCTCGAAGAAATAGCCACGGGCATCCTTGAAGATGCGAGGCTCAATGATGAGCACGCCTTCTATATCTGTTTTGATTACTTCCATATCTTAGTCCTTTAAACTGTTCTGGTACCATTCATAAAGTTTCTCCACACCATCCTCGATTTCCACCTGATGGGTCCAACCGAGCGAGTGCAACTTGTTCACGTCGATCAACTTTCTTGGAGTTCCGTCTGGCTTGGAAGCATCAAACTCCACAGTGCCTTCGAAGCCCACAGTCTTCACGATCAGTTCAGAGAGTTCACGGATAGTAAGTTCCTTACCTGTACCCACGTTGATGTGGCAGTTGCGGATTTCACCGAGTGAAGGAATCGCACCTCCACGACCCTCAGAATTATTGCGGTCAACGGCACCGTCCACCTTGGCACCATAGAACACAGAACTATATTTCTCGATACCGATGATTTCCTTGAAATCAACATTCAGGAGCACGTGAACGCTGGCATCCGCCATATCCTCGCTCCAGAGGAACTCACGCAGCGGAGTACCTGTACCCCAGAGCACCACCTTATTATTATATATACCATAGAACTCCAGGGCTTTCAGGATACGCTCATGGTCGTTATGACCATCCACGTTGCCCTCGCCGATGAGTTCGCGCAGTTTATCAGTAGGGTTGATCGGACGCTTGTTCATATCCACCTCAATACTGTGCCAGTCGCCCTCATGAATCAGTTTAGCCAGATAGATCTTGCGCATCATCGCAGGCATCACATGACTGTTTTCCAAGTGGAAATTATCATTCGGACCATAGAGGTTGGTAGGCATCACAGCGATATAGTTGGTGCCATACTGCAGATTGTAGCTCTCGCACATCTTCAGTCCGGCAATCTTGGCAATGGCATACTCCTCGTTGGTATATTCCAGAGGAGAAGTAAGGAGCACATCCTCCTTCATAGGCTGCGGTGCATCCTTTGGATAGATACAGGTAGAACCCAAGAAGAGCAGCTTCTTCACACCATGACTGTAAGCATTGCTGATGACATTACATTGCATCTTCATGTTCTGCATGATGAAATCGGCGCGGTAGAGCGAATTGGCCATGATGCCGCCCACGAAAGCAGCAGCTAAGACCACAGCATCCGGACGCTCCTCATCGAAGAATTTCTGAACGGCATATTGGTCGGTCAGGTCCAGTTCCTTATGTGAACGGCCCACTAAGTTATTGTAACCACGTTTCTTCAAATTGTTCCAAATAGCGGAACCCACCAAGCCATGATGCCCAGCAATGTAAATCTTACTATCCTTACTCAACATTTTTACATCAAAAATTTAAGTTATTATTTTCTCCGTGCAAAATTACGATTTTTCTCTCAAAGAATAAAAAGTTTTAGGGATTTATTTTGTATTTATCGCATTTTGATGTATCTTTGCACTATAAAAGGAATAAACATAATGAAAATCAAGACATTTTTAATCATCGGATTTGCCACCTTGGCCATGCTTTCCTGCCATCGTGGTCCCAAGCCACCGGTATCTCAGCAGAACTTGCCCATCAGCATGTCAAAACCAGCCAAGGGCGACAAAGCTATCTACGGACTTGCCTGCATGGGATGCACAGACTCCGTAGTAATCATGCTCTCCAATCAGGGCGGCGATCCTGTAAAATATAATATTCTCGAAGCCAACCGCAACCGCCAGGTATTTGGCAATATCGAAGTGGGCGACTGGATCTGCATCATCCCTGCCAAGGAAAAGAATAAGGCAAGCATGGTCATCGACCTCGACAAACTGAAAGCCACCTGGACCTATCAGGTGATGCCTCATCTCAGAGATGTCACCCACCTCTCCAAGAGGCAGCAGCAGCGCATTCTCGCCAATATGCCCGACAGCATCGTGGAAACCTACATGATTCCGCGCGAATACGGATTTACGCTCAAGCGAATGGGAGAAGCACGCTCCGTGGGAATGGTGGCGACTAACAGTTCGGTAGAGGACGACAGTCCTGTGGAATATCCTAAAGTTCCCCTTTACACAGAGTGGCATGCCTACAACGGCAAGCTGATCTTAGTGAAAGGAAGATATGAGTTTAATAATGTCGTTTTCAACGAGAAAACCACCTACGACACGCTTTCATTCGTCTATATGAAGGATGATTCGCTCGCTCTCCGTGATTCTCGGGGCAATATCCAGAGCTATCACCGCAAGGCCAATGCGCGGACTGCCAATGCCGCAGCCCAGAAAGCAGCCCAGAAAGCAGCGGAAAAATTCAAGGAAGAACTCAAATAAAGTTCATGCGTTCATCGCTTGAAATCTGAGGGAAATCCTTGGGACAAGACTAAACGAGATTGAGAATTTCCGAAAAATGAGTAATACGACGGAGGCGTTCATGTTCGAACTCCTCCGTTTTTTCATGCGCCCATATCGTATGAAAAGGGATATGAATGGCAGAAGCTCCTATCTTGAGGGCAGGCGCAATATCGCTCTTGAAACTGTTGCCCACCATCACCAATTCCTCCGGCAGCACACCCAACTCCCGGCAAAGTCGGCGATAAGCTTCCGGTTTCTTATCGCTCACGATGCTCACCACATCAAAATATCGCTGCAGTCCCGACCGCCAGAGTTTATTCTCCTGATCCTGCAGTTCGCCCTTGGTAAAGACGGCCAACTTATAATCGGTCTTTCTGAGTCTTGCCAGAGTCTCCTCCACCTCTTCAAGCGGTTTGGCATCCAGTCGCAGCAGCGTCTTTCCCAATTCCACCGCTCTCCCTATCACGCGGGCAGGCACCTTACCGTCGCTCACCTTGATGGCATTTTCCACCAATGAGATGGTGAACGCCTTGACGCCATATCCCAAGTCCTCCATATTTCCCCCTTCCGTCTCAAAGAGCGCAGCAGAGATTTCCTCCTTGCTTCCATAGTCAGAAAGCAAGTCACAGTACTCATCCTCCACTTCCTCGAAGTAAGTCTGCAAGGCCCAGAGAGTGTCGTCAGCATCAAAAGCGATTGCCTTAATATGTTCCAGTTTCTTCATATTTCTCATTTCTAATTTCTCATTTCTAATTTGTAATTTCTCATTATATAAGGCAAAAATAATACTTTTCCCCGAACTGACAAAGAAAAACGCGCAACAATCTGCTAAAAGCGACTGCTGCACGTCCATCATTCATTCAAACTTAATAGAGAATAACTTTTCAGAACCAAAAGTTATTATTTACATCAGAATATTATCTCTTTTTAGAAATGCGTCATAAACTCAATGACAATCTTGTCCTTCTCAGAAGTCTTTGCCACACCACCGTTGCGATAGAAATACTTCTCGTAGTTGATACGGATGTCAGAGATGAAAGGCTTGGCAAGACTAAGCGTCACACCACCAGTCACACGATGGCGCTTATAGTCGTTGATTTTCAATACGCCAGGATCCTCATCCGTAGCCCCATATCGGGTACCATCACTGTGGTCGCTCATGAAATCATATCTTACCAATGGAGAAACCTTCCTGATCAGACTCTTCTGGTTGGCCACCGGAATATCGTAGCATACAAACCCGTCAAAGGCGTGCACATCATGAAACGCATTCTTGGAATAATGCTTGAAGAGGTATTCCACCTCAGCGATCAGACCGCCACGATGGAAAGTAATACCCGCATCATACATATTGACGGTGACATCAGAAGGCTTGATTTTCTGCGTACTCAGCACGAGATTCACATTCGGGAAGAGGAACTGCGCCTTGGCAGAATAGTTGATGCCCTTGGTCCAGTAATCCTTCTGGTTGGTAAGACCAGAGCCGTTGAAAACACCCGCATTCACGATGATAGGGAACCCCACGTTCCAGGTATAACCCACCTCAGCACCGACATCACGCACATTACCCACCTGCTTGGCGATAAACGAGCGGTTGGCGAAATACTGCTGATGAGGCGAGCGGTGCGCATCGATGGTGAAAGGCACACGTTCCTGACCGATAGTAAACTGGAGCGTACTCCATGGTTTGATACGAGTATAAGCATCGAGCATCTTGATTTTGCCCTCATCGCAGAGGTCGATTTCCGCCTTGTAGCTCACCTCTTTGGTCACATTACCAGTCACATTGATACGGGCAGTTCTCACTTCGAAGCGTCCCTCCCCTTCCTCGGTCTGGTATTCGTACTTCGAGCGTATCGTACCGCCAATCTTCGGAGTACTGTCAAACTCCTTCTTTCCATCCTGAGCAAACACCGCTGCAGACATCATAGCACAGAGCAGCAGGGTCATTGTCTTCTTCTTCATATTCACATTATTAATATATTAGCACACATCATGAGGCCATAGCCTTTATTCGGGTGCAAAATTACGAAGATGATATTTCTAACTTACGACACGGATGTTACAAAATGATGAAGAAAAGAAATCAGCCATAAAAGATAGCAGTTTTAAAAAACACAAGACCACGCAACTACACAAGATTATCATAGTGTATAAAAGCACGGAAATGGTGCTTTGCGAGGAAGTGAAATAATCACAGGCGTACGCTCTTCTCGTTCTGAAGAGCGTACGCCTTGTTTATTTATTCCCCACTCCCCTTCTCAAAATATTGTGAATACTCTTTCTTCACGTCGAAGCAAGGACAGGCTTTGGCGGGAAACTCGTTGTGGCCGTGGATGGTGGCGTGAGCGAATAGTTTCGTTCTATATATTTTAATATAGATACACCAACGGTTGATGACTGTTCGAAGTTTGGTCAAAGATTGTAAATGTGCATTATTTTAAAGAATTGATTTGGGAACAGACACTCTGCACATGGTCGATCCCATACAACATTGAACGAGAATCTATTCCCATCCAAGAAAATAAAGTCTGAATTTTCTGGTATTCATTAACTATGTAACTTGTGTCTATTTCCGATGCATGAAGTCTGAAACAGATTGGTTCATGGTGCGCAATTCTGTTTCTCAGACTATTCACCTTGTCAAGTTCATTAAATATGTAGGCGTTGTTATATTGGACTATCGCCGATGAACGAGGTTTATTTGGAAATGCCCTTAACAGACACTGTCCTGTCGCACGATACTGTAGAGAGGAATACATATACTTCCATACTCCGAATTCCATTTCTGCAATCAGTTTAGAATGTGAGTAGATTCCTTGTCTCTCCAATCGATTGCACGCTTTTTCTATGATTTTTCTTGTCTCGTTCATGCGACCATTGGAGAATATTCCATTGGCTTGAACAGAATCTTTCAGCCAATTCTCTCCTAATGTCGGTACCAAAAGGCTATCTATAGCATTACGCAGTGCCACTTCAAAGCAGCTAACTATCGTGAACATCTCCTGTGATAAGCGCAAGTTGTAGCGATACAAAGCCATAGCCTTACGAGTATCACCATTTGCAGCATCCTTATATCTCTGCATTCGTTTGGCAGACAAGATTCGTTCAAATTCTAAATATTCCATAAAATTTCGTTCATTTACTTGGTTGTAACAAGAAAAAACGCTATCTTTGTAGCGTTGATTCCCGGTAGCCTCTGACTTCGTCAAGCTATCGGGTCTTGTTTTTTATATGATTCTTGCCCACAAAAATACATTTTTTTCTTCGATTACGCTTATGCCACATTATATAATTACAGAAAATTAACCGTAAAAAGTTTATAAAACAATAGTTTCACGTTATTATTGCGATTCGTAGCACAAAAGAGTTGTTTAACAGCAAACGTATGAAGATTGGCGAAAAGAACCGTTGCCAAAATCATTATCTCTTTGAGTTGAAACTGAACAAGGATGCCGCTGCAGCGATGAAGCAGATAGACCTCAAGGAATATCCTAAGCGTTTTGCTCTAAGTGGCTTGCCTATCATAAAGGTAGGCGTCAACTTTGATGTCGCTACGCATAATATTACGGATTGGAAGATAGAAAATTATACATAAATGGTGGAATAAATTTCATATCGCATCACAAGTTATTCCCCCACTCCCTTTCTCAAAAAACGGAGCCAGTTCCTTCTTCACGTCGAAGCAAGGACAGGCTTTGGCTGAAAACTCGTTGTGGCCATGGATGGTGAATACGGTAATAATTTTGACCAGAAATGACTTTGACCAAATGACCGATTGTAGTATGCATCGTCAAGAGACGTTTTGGTGATTTATAGCAACTGAACCTAATATCTATATTTTTTAGTTAAATAACGTTATCAAAAAAATTACGCTTTAAGAAATAATTTATATATTTGTCATCAAAAAAAAGGAATCATAATGACAAAAGACCAATTTCCTATTCGATTACATGAAGCAAGAATGATGATGGGACTAAGCATGGATAAGCTGGTAGAGCGAACAGGCAGTGCCATCACCAAACAAAGTATATCTCGGTACGAAAAAGGCATCATGCGCCCAAAGAGACCAGCATTGTTGGCCTTGGCTAATGCCCTGCGCATCAGTGAAAAATATTTTTGGGGGACCAATATAGACATAGATATGCCTACGCTACGAACAAATGCCAATGGCAAAGTTTCCGAAAAAGAACTGTTGGCATTGGAAGCCAAACTTTCTTTTTGGGCAGAGCAATATTTAGAGAAGGAGCATGAGGCAGGTTTCATTTCCACCTTTAAGAATCCCGTTTTAGGGACGAAAATCTCAACTTTGGAGGATGCAATACAGGCAGCAGACCTTTTACGAGAGAAATGGCGTTGTGGTGACGGCCCTATAGCAAGTGTTCTTCGGTTATTAGAAAGAAAAGGTATCAAAGTGATGTCAGCAGAATTGCCAGAATTTGTTTATGGATTAAGCACCTGGGCAAATCACAGATACCCTCTGATTGTACTTGATATGAGACCAAGCAAGACTACAGTAGAAAAGCTTCGTTATACAGCCATGCATGAGTTGGCTCATTTGCTCTTTTCATTTCCAGACAATCCTTCTTTATCTTTGGAGAAGCGTTGTGATTTGTTTGCTGGTTACTTTATTCTCCCAAAGAAGACATATATAGAAGAGATGGGAGGAACAAAAAGGATGAATATTTCCTTGGAAGAAATGATAGATCTTAAGAATGTCTATGGTTTATCTCTTCGTGCTTTGATTCTCAGTGCCCGTGACTTTGGCATTATAGAAACAGAATACAAACGATGGTGGTATGCTGAGTATCTGGAAGATAATCCTTGGGAATCAGGCTTAGGGCATTACGTTTATCCGGAAACGATAGGTAGAGAAAAAAGAGTGGAATCAATAATAAAATACAAAAAAGATGAAGTTTAAAATCACATTAAAAATAAATAGGAAATTTGGTGACTTGCTGCCCTTTAATTATCAGTACGAGCAGTCGGCAGTCATTTATCGCATATTGGCGCAAGCTGATACGCAATATTCATCATGGCTTCATGAAAATGGCTATCTCTTACATGAAAGAAAGAGGTTTAAGCTATTTTGTTATTCACCCTTCATCTTTGAGAAAGTAAGACCTTTGCCAGAAGCAGGGTGTTTGAAAATCATAGGTGAAAGAGCTGTATGGTACATTAGCTTTATACCGGAAAAAAGTACTCTTGAGTTTATTCAAGGTATATTTGCTCATCAAAGCTTTACCATTGGCAATAAGAAATATCAAGTTGCTTTCGATGTTGTTGGAGTAGAGGCTATACCTATGCCGCAATTATCTGAAGAAATGGCTTTTCAAGCCTTGTCTCCTATTTGTGTTAAGCTTCATGAAAATAACAAAACGCAATATTTGTCTCCTGACAATCTTATGTTTGCTGAAGGCATATTAAAGGGATTGATGTCGAGATATGAGAGCATTCATGGTCAACCATTTGATATGGAAGACAAAGAGTTTTCATTTGAATTGATAGATAAAAAGGTCAAGTCAAAGTTAATAACGATAAAAGCCAATACTCCATACGAATCAAGAGTACGTGGATATCTCTGCTCCTTCCGCATGAAAGCACCTCTGGAATTGATGAAGATAGCTTATGAAGGAGGAATAGGAGAACAATGTTCACAGGGGTTTGGATTTATAAAAATGAAAGATTAAAATGGAAAGTAATATAGACTTATCAATATTGAAAAAGTTGCCAGAGTTGAAAGCGCAAGCGGTTTTGTCAATTAGACCTTTAGCTCCTTTATCTATGGTGAGCGAATTGTCTGGATCATTCTATAAAACAATGAAATATCCAAGCAAGAAGATGCTTTGTGGATTATTTGAGAATATGTTAGGTTGGCATTTTGATAACAAATTGCGACTTGAAATATTCAAAGATATGGTTAAGGTTCGCAAGAAGCAAAAGATTGATTTGAAAAAGGAACAACTTATACATGGGTCTACTTATTTGCCTTTATTGATGGATTACTTTGATATTTTAGGAAATATTTCCTTGATAGAATTCAAAAGTATGTTTAATTATAGTGACTTATGGAACAGAGGTTATAGACGTCCTGAATCAAATATACACTTGAATGGTTGCAGAAATATAGATGTTTCTTTAGTAGCAGAAAGATATAACTTATTTACTAAATGGAATGACTTGACAAGTAAAAAGGAATCGAATTCAAAGAAAGACGAATGGGTTAAAAACAATATAGGTAAAATCCCATACTTTTACACATCGCCAACACCTCGTGAGTATATCTGCTTGGATGCTGTGATGGAAATACCTTTAATGTTGGATGTGAATTTTGTTGAATTGCTTTTAGCAGAGGCGAAAATATCCAATATTTGTTATTTGGGTAATAGTGAAGGATGGGTTAACATTAAAATCAAAGAGGTAGAGATATGACAACACATGTTTATCTAAAGTATGCTATAGCTCTCTTGATGGAAGAATATGGTTTGCATACAGAACAAGAAATCACATTCAAAGAGATTAAAGAGGAATTAGAGAAAGGACTTAATACTTTTAGTGTTAAGCCAATAGGTGATTATTGCGGACAAACTAAAGTACAATATGGGTTTACTAAGGAAAAGAACGATGCGAAAAAATACATCTTTTTAGCCCCGAATACAATTACATCAGAAATGAAATCCTCTAATTTGTATAATGCCGTTTGTGAAACTTGTTCTGAAGAAAATATTAATTTGCTTAGAGCGCATGATATAACACAATCAGAAGTGCCAATATCAGGTGAATTTAACAGATTTACTGATAAAGGAACATTTCAACGTGGCAAATCTAAAGCTACTGTGTTTGATCAATGTCTCGCATTGATAACATCAACAACCGCTTTAAAACCTTGTTTACAATATAAGTCTGGAGCAAGAAAAATATCAATGGACAACACTTGTCTTATACCAGACTTAGAAATCTCGGATCTGCAGAACTTTATCAGACTATTCAAACGAATTCGCATCCAAAAGTTAGACAATTCGTTGATGGTAGGTAAAGTAAAGTGTGATAAAGGAAAAACCTTAAAATATATACCTCAAAGACCGAATATATTCAATGGTAATTTTCCTAATGCCCCACATAGTAGTGCTTTAGGAAGCATAGCACTTCTTGGAGCTATTGGGGAGATGACTAAAGAAAAGGATGTTTCAGAACTTGCCATGAAGGTTCTTGAGAGTCTTATAGATTGTAATTTCTACGCAATAAAATATGGCGATGCCAGTGTGTTCTCATTCAGTCATTTCATAATAAGATTAGCAGAAAGAGGTAAATTGAGAAGAATTGTTGACAGCCTATATTATGTAGAATTATACAAGGAAGGTAGGAGATCAAAAAGTAATGCATTTGAATATCAAAAGTTCGATTTGTTTGCAAGTCGTTTTCTGCAGATATTCAATCGTCCTACGTTTAAGGATTTTCTTGCCTTTAGGGCAGAGTATCCATACGATATTGAATTAATGTTAAATACTTATTTTTGTGATATGGAAAAAATAGATAAAGAAATTGTAACCTCAGCCAAAGAACTTGGTAAATGGCTTAATTATGTAGCTTATTGCTCTGCAAAAAAAGAGGTAGGAACTTCGCCAAAATTGGACGATTTAATAAAAGCCAAGGCTAAGGTATTAGTAGAACTGGAAAGTTCTGTATTCTCAACAAAATCGGGTGATGCTCTTATTGCTTACACAATAACAAGAGCTGGTCGACTTTCTGGATTTGATGCACCTGCAGAAGCCTCTTTGTTTATGGAAAAGGCTGCAAGTGGAGAACTTCCATTGGAACAGGCAAAGAATTTAATCATTGCGTTTTCAAGATTGAAGTCGAAAAAAGAGGAAGCAGACAAAGCATATTCAAACGACAATCAATCTATTGAGAATGAAAAAGAAGAAATGATAGAAGATTATAGTAACATATAAAAATAGTATTATGGAAATTAAAGGAATTTTAGTATCGCTATTGGCTCCTTTCGAGGATCATATAGCTAATGGAGGTGAAAAATTATTGGGAAACGCCTCTTCCATTAAGCGTCGCCCTGATGGACGTGTTTATATCTCTGGTCAGATGCAACGCCATGTGTTGTTTTCTGCAATAGACCGTTTGAATAATGCTGACGAGGCAAAAGGAGACACATTCGTTTCAAACGGTGATGGCATAACAGATAAGATAGAATCAGATTTAAGAGCAGACATGGGAGGATTTATGCATCCTTCTAAAGGTGATTATTCAGGCAGACGAACAGCTCCATTGTCGGTAACTCCAGCAGTAGCGATGAAAGAAAGCGAAGTAGGACGAGACCTTCTTATGCGATTACGAGTTAACACAGAAGGAGAAAATGCTAACGAGCAAGCTATTGCAACACGTGAATTTAGTCAAGGAGATATTATGCGTATGAATTTCTTTCTTGATATTACATCTCTTAGCATATCTAAAGCCTACCGCTACGAGAATTCATTTAATGTGGCTACAGTATATTATAAGCATGCAACAGAGGCAGAAAGAAAACGTAGAGCAGAACTTTACCTTAACGCAACTCGCCTGATGAATGATTATGCAAATCAGGCACGTAATGCTGTATGTGGTGAGCCTCAGCAGGTGATAATCGTTTTTGATACTATTCTTAGCAGAAAAGCAGCTCGCTATTTTGAGGCTGGAGAAATTGAACGTGCTAACATACTGAAAGAATTGGATGAAAGAAAAGCTCAATACTTTATTGGCGATGACACTACAGAAAATAGTGTATTGAAAGCTTATAATGAAGCTCTCGAGTTTTTGAAGTCAAATGAACTATACACATGCGATTCTGATGACAGCGAAGTTAGAAGTTTCGATGATGTGTATGTTAACGACCAAAATGACGTAAAACCATCCAAGTCAAAGAAGCAAGAAAAGAAGACAGACGATACTCCTTCTCTATTTGACTAATACGCATAACAACTATAAATATCTCTGTCTAATGAAGAAAGATAAACGTAGCTATATATTGGCTAAACCTTCAGGCATAACATTAGAACAGCATAGTTCTGATGTTATGTCAGAAATGTCCGATATTTGCCAGATTTTTATTGGCACTTGCGAGAAATACAAAAAGTTGACGGGTAAAGATCTGGCAATGCGTTTGTCTGTCTCTGCGAAATGGCATGATAACGGCAAAGCATGCAAAACATGGCAAGAAGCATGCAGGAAGGATTTCCATAATTATCTATTGTGGAAACAAAATCACCCTGATCATTCTTTTAAAGAATACAGTTCTGAAAAACGTAACGAAGCCGGATGTCATCTTAAAAATGTCGGTATACGACATGAATTCTATTCATTAGATAAAGCTGTTACCACCAATATGCCTATTTCCATATTGGCGGCTATAGCAGCGCATCATGGAAAATTAGGACTTGGCTTTGAGGACAAATGGATGAGCAATCCTTCTTTTAAGCAATTCTGGAATGTATTTCGCAAGACATCCAATGATATATCAGAAAAAGAGAATTTGCCTTTAGTATGTGACAAATTATTAGAATTTGACACTATTAGAGGGTTGCTTAGGTTTGCTGACCATAGAGCAAGTGCAAAAGAAGACGGAGAATTTGTACCCCAATTATCGTTCTTTGATTATCATTTTCCCTTTGATGACAAACGGGGAATTCAAAAACTTGTAGAGGATAATTGGAATAATGAGATTCTACTTGTACGCGCTCCAACAGGAGCTGGAAAAACAGACGCTTCTCTATTATGGGCCTCTCGCCAGATAGCCGCTCACAAAGCCGATCGTCTTGTAATAGCTATGCCAACTCGATTTACGGCAAATGCTCTCTCTGTAAACGTAGCATCTACCTTGTCTGATACAGGTTTGTATCATTCCAGTGCTTGGTACTCAAAGTATTCGAAAGTGCAAAATGGAGAAATGAATATGACGGAAGCATTGGCTCAACAAAAAATGGCAAAACTTCTTGCAACACCAATTACAGTATGTACCATTGATCACTTATTGATATCTTTGACCTTTACTCAAGAAAACCATCATCTGATTTGCAGCAATCTCGCCAACTCTTGTGTAGTTATAGACGAAGCAGATTTCTATGATGATTTTACCCTTGCCAATATACTCTTCCTATTAAAAGTGCTTCACAAATGGAATGTCCCGGTTATGATAATGAGTGCGTCTTTGCCAGAATCAGCTTTGCAATTATATAGAAAAGCTGGATTTAACATTGAAAGTATATTGGAAGACAAAGATAGCGATAGATATAAAAAATGTTTCAATATAAAAAAACAGATAGAGTATGACAATATACAGGATATAAACTATCTATTGGAATATTGTGTAGATAGAGGAAATGCTATTATCTACCTTAACACAGTGGATAAAGCCATAAAAGTATACAAGGAAGTAAAAGACCTTGTATTGAAAAGCGGCAAAGACATCCCTGTTATCCTGTATCATAGTAGGTTTACAGAAAAAGACAAACAACGTAAGGAAAATATGTTGCTTGATAATTTGGGAAGAAAGGCATGGAACAATGGTATCGCTAAAGGAATAGCTATTCTTACACAAATAGGAGAAATCAGTATTAATATTAGTTCCGAACTAATGATTAGTGAAGTATGTCCAATAGACAGACTTATGCAGAGAGCAGGAAGATTATGTCGCTTTGATAATTCTGTTGGAGAAATGTATATATTGATACCATACAAGGACAACACTCTCTACCCAGCTCCATACGGCTCGTATTCTCAAAGCGATAAGTCATGGATTCCATGTAAAGCTTTATTGGCTACTATGGACATACTTAAACGTGGTATATATTCAGCACAAGATTTAGTTAATATTCTAAACAAGGTGTATGCAGAAGAAACAAATTTCAGCATAAAAGCCCAAACTAACGTAAAGGCATTGGAACAAATGTTTATCAATAATTGGCTAATAAATCCAGTTGAAAAATGGAATGATGATGATACTCACTCCAACACTTGGAAAAGCCGAGATATAGGACCACAAGGAACAGCTTTTGTAATAAAGCCTAAGTGTATGCATTTTTACAATTATTCCGAATATGCGGAGTTTGTACTGTCCTATTCCATCAGTTTACCTGTGTATTTACTGGATAAAGGACGGAAAGAACATCGGATTGATTCAAATTGCAAAATTACTATCGGGGCTAACGAACCAATCTTTATAAATGTTATACGTGAGGGCTTTTATACATTTGACGTAGGTATTGATTTAACCAACAATGAGGAGGATAATTTCTTATGACAATAACAGGTACTCATTTCAACTATTACCAGCTTTGCCATCGCAAACTATGGTTATTTGCCAATGGCATCAACATGGAACAAGAATCAGACTTGGTCTATGAAGGGAAGCTGGTGCATGAATCAAGTTATCCGCAACGTTCATCAAAGTATGAGGAAGTGGAGATTGATGGTATCAAAGTGGATTACTATGATGCCAAAAACAAGGTTATCCATGAGATAAAGAAATCTAATAAGGTGGATAAAGCTCATGAATGGCAACTGAAATATTACATATATGTTTTCGAGCAACATGGAATTGATGGCGTGAAGGGCATCTTGGAATATCCTCTTTTGAGAAAGACAAAAGAAGTAATCTTGACTGATGTCGATAGAGATGACATTCAGGTTATATCTAAAGACATTATTAAGATAATCTATCAAGATGTTTGCCCATCTAAAGTCAAGAAAGGCATCTGTAAAAATTGTAGTTATTTCGATTTTTGTTATATAAACGAGTTGGAGGAAGAAGAATGAAAAGAAGTTTTTATCTGTTCAATCCAGGCATTATGGAGAGAAGGGACAATACGCTGAAGTTCACACCTGTTATCGTGAATGAAGATAATGAAGAAATCAAGCAGCAACCTCGATACATTCCTATTGAGGACGTTGCTGAACTGTATGCCTTTGGAAGTCTACGGGCAAATAGCGCTTTGTTCAACTTTCTGGGGCAGAAAGGTATTCCTGTCCATTTCTTCGACTATTATGAGAACTATACTGGAAGCTTCATGCCAAGGGAAAGCCTTCTTTCTGGCAAGGCATTGTTGGCACAGACATCTGCGTACCAAAACAAGAAAAAAAGAGTAGAATTGGCACGAAAGTTCATTCAGGGGGCAGCTTGGAATATGGTTATGAACCTCAACTATTATAATCGTAGAGGAAAAGACCTGCAAGATATTATCGATACCATTAAGAGATTGAGTAATACTTTGCCAGATGCTAAGGCTGTAGATGAGATAATGGGAATTGAGGGAAATATTCGACAAGCCTATTATGCTGCATTCGATATCATTATCGATGATTTCAACATGGGGGCAAGAAGCAAGCAACCGCCGGAGAACGAGGTAAATGCTCTCATTTCTTTTGGCAATATGATGTGCTATACCGAAACTCTTAGGGCTGTTCATCAAACTCAGCTCAATCCAACGATAAGTTTTTTGCATACTCCGGGAGAAAGGCGTTTTTCGTTATGTCTTGATATATCCGAGATCTTCAAGCCTATTATCGTGGATAGAGTCATCTTCAAGGTACTCAATAAGCATGCTTTAAGTACCAGTCATTTTGATAAGAAACTCAACAAATGTCTTTTGAACGAAAAGGGAAAGAAGGTTTTTGTAAAGGCTATGGAAGAGCGTTATGACGAGACTTTCCGTCATCGTTCTTTAGGTCGTAATGTAAGCTATAAGCATCTTATAAAGTTGGAATGCTATAAGCTACTGAAAGATATTTTAGGAATAGAAGAATATAAACCATTTAAAATGTATTGGTGATATGTATGTGATTATAGTTTATGATGTAGGTGAGAAGCGAGTTGGCAAAATGTTGAAGCTTTGCCGACAGTATTTGTGTTGGATTCAGAACTCAGTTTTGGAGGGAGAATTATCTGAAGCCAAACTTCGGGAATTGCAGATGAAAATGAAAGCTATCATTGAAGAATCAGAGGATAGCGTCATAGTATTCACCAATAAAATGGGGTATAACATGAGCAAGCAGATTCTTGGAAAAGAACGAATGTCTACCGATAATTTTTTATAAAGAGTTGTCGATATACTAAAAAATGACTTTTTAAGTTTCTTGCCACCTTCAAAATGTGCTCTTTGACTTATTGAAACCTCCATAAATAGGCAGGTTGTCGTAAGACCGCAGAAAATATATTTTTGTGCATCGACATTTATTTGAAATATTTTTTGTATTTTTGCACCCGCAAACCTATAGAGTCTTCGGGGATGTATGTCTTAGACTTAACGGGTTTTAATCGTACCTTTATGGAATTGAAACATCTGACTGGTGAACATGTGACGATGTGAAAGGTCAGTTTTAATCGTACCTTTATGGAATTGAAACATCTGCGCAGTAAACATATGACGATGAGAAAGGTCGTTTTAATCGTACCTTTATGGAATTGAAACAAGACCAAGACCTGCACCTATAAGGGTAGCTAAAACGTTTTAATCGTACCTTTATGGAATTGAAACCGAAGAAATCATGTCGTAGTGCATCAATGGGAAAGTTTTAATCGTACCTTTATGGAATTGAAACCGCTGTTGTCGCCTTCGTCAGTTGCCCCAAATTCGTTTTAATCGTACCTTTATGGAATTGAAACATTGCGATAACGCAAAGTCAAAAAACCACGCAAAGTTTTAATCGTACCTTTATGGAATTGAAACAGTGTTGAAAATAGGAAGCAATTCGCCAATTTGTGGTTTTAATCGTACCTTTATGGAATTGAAACTCAGTGGTTTCCGAATAAAGATTACCGTAGAGCCAGTTTTAATCGTACCTTTATGGAATTGAAACCTATAAATATCTTGCTGATAAGATGCGCCTGCAAGTTTTAATCGTACCTTTATGGAATTGAAACATAATAAGACCAGGTGTTGTGGCTGTAAACTTACGTTTTAATCGTACCTTTATGGAATTGAAACTTATAATCAAAACTATATGAGTTAAGCACACTTAGTTTTAATCGTACCTTTATGGAATTGAAACTTATAATCAAAACTATATGAGTTAAGCACACTTAGTTTTAATCGTACCTTTATGGAATTGAAACATGCTGACGTGATAGACGTAACCATAAAATTTAATCGTTTTAATCGTACCTTTATGGAATTGAAACGACCTCTCCGTATTCTGTCTCTGTTCTCTGCATCTAGTTTTAATCGTACCTTTATGGAATTGAAACATCCTTAAGATATTGCATCTTTTCAGACTGAGTGTTTTAATCGTACCTTTATGGAATTGAAACTTAATCGTAGTAAGTGCATCCATACCGGAATTTACGTTTTAATCGTACCTTTATGGAATTGAAACAACGGACAGATTGACTGCGCATTCAACTTGATGGGTTTTAATCGTACCTTTATGGAATTGAAACGAGAGTAGAGGCTGAAAATACACGAACAAATGCGGAGGTTTTAATCGTACCTTTATGGAATTGAAACTCAAGAGTATGAATGACAGCGCAAATGATGCTATCGTTTTAATCGTACCTTTATGGAATTGAAACCATTTACTATCGACCGAGGTAATTATTATCAGGTGTTTTAATCGTACCTTTATGGAATTGAAACTACTGTCCTCGTCATAAGGCAGATACTCTACGTTGAGTTTTAATCGTACCTTTATGGAATTGAAACTCTGTTCCATCCTTACCATCTGTTCCGTCCTCACCTGTTTTAATCGTACCTTTATGGAATTGAAACTAAATACGACCTATTGTATCGGTCATTAGTTCAGAGTTTTAATCGTACCTTTATGGAATTGAAACGAATTATGTTATCCGATTTTTGTAAATCAGTGGAGGTTTTAATCGTACCTTTATGGAATTGAAACTATGAAGACATCAAAGATTTTTGAAGCAATTAGTATTGTTTTAATCGTACCTTTATGGAATTGAAACATCTAAACTCCAAATAATAATCCTCAAGCTCAAAGTTTTAATCGTACCTTTATGGAATTGAAACCTAAGAGGAGAAAGGTTTTTAACACCAAAACCAAGGTTTTAATCGTACCTTTATGGAATTGAAACCATCATAAGAAATATATTCTTCCTCTGGTTGCTGCGTTTTAATCGTACCTTTATGGAATTGAAACATCAGATGGCTATTCAGTGGTTGCAGGCTAATAGTGTTTTAATCGTACCTTTATGGAATTGAAACATGTGTATGTTCGTACAATGCCTCTTAATACTGCGTTTTAATCGTACCTTTATGGAATTGAAACAGGCTATTGAAATCGCCCCTAAGCCGATTAAATTAGTTTTAATCGTACCTTTATGGAATTGAAACCAAATACGAGGATATCAACCTAAGCACCGCTCAGGCAGTTTTAATCGTACCTTTATGGAATTGAAACAACGTTTACACTTACAAAAACGATGAGGACGTTATGTTTTAATCGTACCTTTATGGAATTGAAACAGGGCTTAATGATTTATAATATTAAAAATATGATGTTTTAATCGTACCTTTATGGAATTGAAACGGTGTACCCACTAGATGCAGCCTCCGTCCGTTCCTGGTTTTAATCGTACCTTTATGGAATTGAAACTGATTTCATGAAGCTTATTGATGCTCCATCTTTGCAGTTTTAATCGTACCTTTATGGAATTGAAACTCAAAGGTTAAGACGGATGGAGCATTGAACGACAAGTTTTAATCGTACCTTTATGGAATTGAAACTTTATCAGGGCATAAGCCTTTTTTCGGCTTGCCGATAGTTTTAATCGTACCTTTATGGAATTGAAACTTTCGTGTTCACCTAAAGAAATCGCCTGAAGCTCGTTTTAATCGTACCTTTATGGAATTGAAACCAAGACAAAAAATATATTACAAACATTTAAAATTGTTTTAATCGTACCTTTATGGAATTGAAACTTAGCCAATTCACGATATTTTTTTCAGCCTGGGGAAGTTTTAATCGTACCTTTATGGAATTGAAACTCAATAGCTTTAATCACTTGCAATCTGATACCATTGTTTTAATCGTACCTTTATGGAATTGAAACTTAGCAACACAAGTTCTTTCTATAGCTGGATATATACGTTTTAATCGTACCTTTATGGAATTGAAACATACTTAACGCAGTTATAAAACCTCAAATTCTGAGTTTTAATCGTACCTTTATGGAATTGAAACGGTCGTGTTCACGTGCCCAGCCTCTGATCGTTACATGTTTTAATCGTACCTTTATGGAATTGAAACGAAGGAGCTTTCTTGTCTCCTCCAGCATCATAATCGGTTTTAATCGTACCTTTATGGAATTGAAACCGGAACGGGAGCACCTGGGCGAAATAGTCCGGGGTTGCGTTTTAATCGTACCTTTATGGAATTGAAACAGGGCATAAATTGCCACCATAATAATAATCTTAATAACTAAAGTTTCCCACCCCAAATTAATGGGGTAAAAATAACAGTTTCTCAA
>ERZ1026876.336-NODE-336-length-29319-cov-7.190200_pt1 | contig 29319 bp, 37 predicted proteins | sample MGYA00380168_ERZ1026876 | MGnify/ENA primary metagenome ERZ1026876 (study PRJEB33269, sample SAMEA4719804) | human gut metagenome | biome: human-associated habitat; feature: organic feature; material: feces | place: Cameroon | collected 2013-10 ... | reverse complement strand
CTATAGAATAAGTTAAAAACATAAAATGAAAAATTAAGATAACGTAAATATTCATACATAAAGGAGGTATGTATGCGGTTTATCGGTATCGGTGACTTACATTTGTCATCTAGTAACGGGCATGGAGGATTCTCTCGTTTTGTGGAATCTAGTGATTCTTACATTGTTTCTGAAGTTAGAAACGTATTAGAGAAAAACGAGGATTCAGGAATTGAGAACATCCTGTTGTACGGTGATATTTGTGATTCAACAAGAATGAGTTACAAAGCTCATGCAGAATTAGTTAAGCTGTTTGATGAGTTCCAAGATTTAAGATTTCACATAATCTTAGGAAATCATGATAAGTTTGCTGTATCAGGTTTAGGTGACAGTCTCGATCTTTTGCGGTTGTTCAATTTAAAGAATGTTACGATTTATGATTCACCGCAAACAGTAAACTTCGGAGATTGCAAACTTAGATTTTTGAGTTATCCATTTGCAGATTTTAAGAAAAATGAATTGAACGTCTGTCACTTAGACTTAAACGGCGGATTAACCGATAGCGGTAGAAAAATTGAGAACAAAATTGAACCTTCAAAATTCAATATTGTCTCAGGGCATATCCATACGTCTGGTAAAGTTAAGAATGCTTATTACTCAGGTACACTGTATCAACTAACTTTTGGTGAATCATTAGACGGTAAGGGATACCATATCATAGAATGCAGTGGTTCTGATTTTGAGGTTTCTCAGATTCCTTGGACACCGAAATTTAAACTTAAGACTTGCACCGTAGATCAATTGGAAAAAGATCAAAACACCTTTTATAAGGTTGTAAGTGAAAACCCGATTGATCCGTCATTGTATAACGATTACAACATTGTACAATGTAAGATTTCAAGTAATCCAACTTTAACTGATGACTTAGATATAAAGTTTGAGAATCTAAATCTGAGTTGCGATGCTGTATTCAAAAAATTAGTGAAGAAGTATGATAGCTCCAAGGCTATTACAGAATTGCGTGCAAGACTTTTAGCTAGGTAAATATGTATTGCATAGTTATAAAACGTGATATAGGTATTATGTGTCCATTGCAACCGTCACATTGCATGTGGCAACATAGAGTAACTAACGAATGCTGTTATCACAAAAATGTAAATATAAAGCAGTATTGTGATTTAGTTGGACAGATCGAACCATCTGAAGAGCAATTAGAATCACAAAAATCAAAAATTATTGAACTAATGAGGAAATAAAATGGAAAAATTTTTGAACATCTCAGATATTGAAGCCCAGGCAGACAGTAAGCCGATCTGGGTTTTGAATACAACAAACAGTTGCCCAGCAATGCGTCGCAATATTGATCCCGCAACTGGTAAATATAAGCAGGAACGCGCCGACGTTATTATCAATATCGTGTCTACTACTGGTAACTCAGAACGTGCAACGATTGTTGTTCCTCAGTCTTTCCTTCCTGTAGATTGCAAAGAATACACAACGAAACAGGATATTCTAGCTAGTACGCAATTTCGTAAGCTAGTTAGAGAAGGTTATCTAACGCTAATCAGTGAAAGTTATGCTGAAGAATTGTTTGAAACTGAAGGCGCTGATTTAGAGCGTGCAAGATTGCAGGAACAGCGTCAACGTGTAAGAGACGCGCTAAGTAATCGCGGTTTTGAAAAAGCGGAAGTACAAAACGTTAGTAATCCAAACGAAAATGAACAAAAAGTAGCGATTGACCAGTCTAGTCCTGAAGATGGATTAGATGCTACGTTTTTAGCTAATGTACAAAAGTGGAGTCTCATGGATTCTGCCGCTTTGCTAAATGATATGAAAGTTAGCGGTAAGTTTAGTCGTAAAGAATTGAAGTTTGTGATTTCAAGTCTTGATCCTGTTAAGCATAAGGATGCGATTGAACACATTCAGCGAATTTTGAAGAAAGCATCAAAGGCTAAGTAATTATGACCGCTAGTTCCTCTAGTTATTCTGAAATGATTCAGGCTTCTTTGAATAAAGAAGCAATGCGACAGGCTTTAGATAGTATGCAAGAATTAACTAAGTTAACACAAAAGCCTAACATTATTGACTTTAGAAAAAATCGTCAACTGAATATTGATTGTGAAATCATTAGTAGTAATGCGGAACTTCCTGTCTATTCTACTGATGGTGCAGGATGCTTTGATATTAGAACAATCGAATCAGGTATTGTAAAAGCTAAAGAACAAAAAATTTTTAGTACTGGCTTAAAGTTTGCAATTCCTGAAGGCTACGTAATGCTCGTTTTCTCACGCTCAGGACAAGGATTTAAAAATGGTGTGAGACTAGCAAACACTACAGGGATTATTGATTCTGACTATCGTGGAGAGCTAAAAGTTTGTTTGCGTAATGATAGCTCAACCGATTATAAGATTGAGGCAAAAGATCGTATTTGTCAAGCTATGGTGATTCCGTTCTTACGCTGTGCTTTTACTCAGGTTGATAAACTGTCGGAAACAAAGCGTGGTGAATCAGGTTTTGGTTCTACGGGAAAATGAATCAAAAAGAACTAGCAAAGAAACTAGAAAAGTACGAGCGCTTTGTTGATTCCATGAATACTATATCTCAGCATTACATTAGTATGTTTCCTGATATAGTAAATAAGATAAAAGAAGCAAGGATCAATCGCCCTAATATCGAAAAAGTTGTGTTAGAGGTTGATCCCAACTCAAATGTACTTGACTTGCAAACTTTGCAAATGACTAAAAAGCTATGGCGAGTTGCGGCAAAATTAACGCATCCCGATCATGGCGGCGATCCGTCTTTGTTCCGTTTTTGCCGTGCTTTGTACAAAGGGCAAGACTTACGTATGCTGAACGGAATTGTGCAGGCATTACAAAACGGAACACCTATTATTGTAAATGAGCAGTTAGATTCTATGTATGAATTGCAAAAATCTAAGTTTAGCTATCAGATTTTGCGATTGCATACAAAAGGCTCGATAGATGAGTGTAAGAATCTTACTCGTAAATATTTAGAAAACACCTTGCACTTACTGCAATTTGACAATTCAAAAATTACGGTATAGACTGCTAGTGTGTGGTTAAAGGAGACAACAAATGTTCAAAAAAGGACAGAAACCGCCGCGCGGTACTGGTGTAGCAAAGCGCGTGCGTAAACCAATACCAACATGGCAAGCACCAGCCGATTTCAAGCCATTTTTCTGTGAAGTGTTTTTTCGCACTGACAAGGATGGCTTGTTAAGCGCCGATATGAAAGCGATTCATTATACAGGTCGTTATGACCGAAATTGTGATGATCGTAAAAAGGCACTGATGAATGAGTATGATCCTCGTACGTGTATGGGAATTCTTTCGCGATTCTCTATGCGTGCTTTTCATACAAATCCTGAAAAGCGGCTTACACCTAAAACAGTGTATCATTTAGTTTTACGTGTAGGCGTAAAGAAGGCAACTGGCGAACTTAACGTTTTGATTAAGGAAGTCGGTATAGTTAAAAAGCTGAAGACTGGTAAAACAAAGTTGGTAGTTCTTGACAAAAAAGAACCGCAGGCTAAACTGTTTACTAAGTCTAAGCAAATTCTCGGTGCGGCATTCTCTAAGGTTTTAATGCCACCCAAGAAAACTCGAAAGAGTACGAAAGCTGAAGAATAGTTGACAACTAGAATTCTTTAGCCTAGAATACGAATTAAAGAACATTCCGTTCTAACCCGCACCGAGAGGTGCAACTCCTAAAAGGAAAATTAAAAATGCGTAAGTCTGTTAAATCCGTTAAGTCCGCTAAGGTTGAAAAGGTCGTTGCGAAGCGTGGCCGTAAGCCTGCTGAAAAGAAGGTTGAAAAAAAGGTTGAAAAGAAGGCGCCTGCAATGATCGAAGTTTTGAAGTCTAATCTCATTGTTAAGTCTACTCAGTCTCTCACTGGCAAGATTAAGCAGGGTAAAGGCTTTGTAAGTGTAGACGGTAAGATTCTTCCCCTTGCGTCCGTTCTCGCAATCGTGAATAATACTGTTTTCTACACTAAGTCTACTGTCATCGGTGCAATTGAATCCGTAGAAGAAAAGAATGGATTCCTTGTTTACACGATGGAAAACGGTGTGACAGTTACGGTTGTTGATGATTCCGCTGTTGTTACTCAGATCGAAACTGTAAAGACTCCCTCTGATGAACCTGAAGATTCTGAAGATGATTCCGATGATGAAGAAGAGGAAGACGACGAAGAAGAATCTGATGATGACGAAGATTCTGAAGATGATTCCGATGATGATGAAGAAGAGGAAGACGACGAAGAATCTGATGATGACGAGGAAGAGGATGATTCTGAGGATTCTGATGAAGAAGATGAATCCGACGAAGAAGACGATGATGAAGATTCTGAAGATGATTCCGATGACGACGAAGATGATGAAGAAGAGGATGATGACGACGACAGCTTCAACCTCTAATATCTAAATAAAAGGAGATTGGGGATAGAGAGCTAGTCTTTCTATCCCCATTTACATAAATGATCGAATATCTTGAATTACCTTTTGCAAAATGCAAAAATTGTAGTTGGTTTGAATCCTCATCTAGTAAGAAGTATGACACCTGCCATAATCCTGAAGTTTGTCCCGCATTTGAAGTACAAATTGTGATTCGAGATTCGGTTACAGACTTAGCTAACAGATATAAGAAAGCGATAAAATCGAAAGACTTTGAATCTCAGGTTTCTATACTTAAGAAGGTTCAATCTAACCGTGGCCTTGAGTACAAATTCAAAAAGGAATTGGAAAAATGATTACGTTTGCACGAAATAAACAATGGCTGATCCCTTTAACCGATGATGATTCAAAGAAACTTTGTAAGTTTGGACTGAAACTTACAAAGTTTGATATAGATTTTGTTCCTACGCTTAAGCTAATTCTTAAGCATAAAAATGAAAAAGCATCTTATGTTGACTTTTATCAGTCAGTATTACAGCCAACAATTGATAAGCTAGAGAAGTTTTGGACTAAGACAGAGAAGAATAACGTAAAGTATGGGAATTGCAGGATTAAGCTGTTTGGTGATAACACTCAGGAAAACTTGCAAAAGCTGAGAACAATTGAAACGAAACTTGCATTGTTCTTTGAACGCTGGGGTTATGAAGTAGATTTTGTGCATAACGAAAATCCTAAGCGTTGTTCTTTAGCTATTGACTACGCTTTTAGTAACGAAAGACTGCCTGTAATTACTCATGGTGACAGAGAGTATGATGCAGACTTTGATCCCGCTATTCTTGAGTTTGGTGATTATCGTTTGTTAATCTATGTGCGCACTGATTGCTTTGGATTTAGTTTTGAGAAAAAACTAATTGATAACTCATTTGAAGCCTTAGCATCTCAAAGCAAAATTCCATACTCAAAGTTAAAGAGTTCTCACATGATTACAACTTTGTTTGAACTGTTTAACTTACAGTCTATGAAATAAATTTTTTGAGGAAGGCTAATAACCTTCCTCATCATCAGAATGAAAAAATACGATAGTTCTTCGATTGATACATTACGATTTCCTGATGCTATTAGAAAAAACTGTGCAATGTACTTAGGTTCAACTGATGAGCATGGCCGTTGGTTAATTGCACGTGAACTTTTGGATAATGGATTCGATGAGTTTCTTGCAGGACGAAATAAATCTGTTGCATTGATTGAATGTAAAGACGGTACTTATTGGGTTTTGGATAACGGATCAGGTATTCCGCAAGGATTTAAAACTTTTGAAGTTAATCTAAATGGAAAGATAGTAAAAAATAAGATTCCCACAATGCAGGCTATCTTTTCAGAATTGCATACTTCAGGTAAGTTTCGTAGTGAAGCCTATAAAACCAGTGTCGGCACACATGGAGTTGGTGCAAAAGGAACTAATGCAACATCAGATTTATTTGATGTTTACACGAAATTTGACGGTTCTTGGTATTCAATTAAGTTTGAAAAAGGTATTCTGAAGTCCCCTGTTAAGAAGATCAAAGCACCGAAAGGGCCTACTGGTAAAGTACTGACTTCAGGAACGGCAATTCATTTTAAACCTGATGCTTCAATCTTTAGCGGAAAGTCTGATATAAATCTCAGCTTTGCTCATTCATGGGCTGAGATTACTTCTTATCTTAATCCTGGCTTTACAGTTTTGATTATGGATAAGAAAGGTAAAAAGACAAAGTATTATTCTAAGGATGGTGCTAAGGCTTATGTTTCTAAGATTCTTGAAGATTTAAAGGCTCAGGCTGAATCCTCTCGCTTTGTGTTTAGCAATGACTTAGCTGATGTTGTTGTTGCATTTAGTAATGCTGACGGTTTAAATATTCGTGGTTACACGAATGGCCTTTACAATTCGCAAGGCGGTAAGCATGTTGATTCTGTATGTTCTGCACTGCTTTCAGCATTAAAGCCGTTTGCTAAAAAGAAGCAAACTATTAGTGCTTATGACGTGAGAGAAGGACTTGTCGGTATTGTCAACATGAAGTTGCATAAGGCGGAATTTTCTTCTCAGGATAAAGCACGATTAACTGATATTCGTGCAGGGGATGACTTTGTAGCTTTACTAACTAAACAGTTTGAAAAATTCTTTAAGTCTAATAAATCATTAGCACTTCGCTTATGTGAAAAGGCTTCAAAACTTTCTGAATTGCGTAGTCAGTTTAAAGCGTCAAAGAAAGTTGTTCAGGCATTAAATCAGATTAAGAAAAAAGGTATGCCTGAAAAGTATGCGGCTTTTGATGCACGATCAAAGTTTGATGATCGTGAACTGCTGATCGTTGAAGGGGAATCAGCTGGTGGTAATCTAAGAAAGAAGAGAAAGCCTTATCAGGCATTGTTACCATTACGCGGTAAGATTAAGAATGCAGAAAAATCAGGTGATAAAGTATTAGAATCTGAAGAAGTAATTAACATTTTAGGTGCAATTGGCTTTGATCCGAAAGCTAAGAATCCATTAGATAAACTTCAGGTTAGCAAAATTATTTGTTTAGCTGACCCCGATCCTGATGGTTGTTGGAGTTCTGATACTAAGGTTTTACTTTGCGATGGTACTAGTAAAACGTTTGCAGAACTTACCTCTATATGGAATGCTACTCATAAACCAGTATGGATATGGAGTTTAGATAAGGATGGCAACTTGCATCCTGCAAAGGCTTATGATATTGGAGTAAAATGTAAGCGTTCTAAGTATGCTATTGTTACTTTTGACGATGGCACTAAACTTAAATGCACTACAAAACATCCATTTGCTGTAAATTACTCAGCAAACCCTGCTGATAAAGTTTCAAATGGCATCAATTACGTATATGCAGAAAATCTTACAGCTGGTGACTCCATCATGAGTGCATACTTTGTAAAAACCAATGCACTTGGTGATAAAACCAAAGATAAAAGAAAGTATTTGTCCTATGTTCACGGAAATAAGAAAATTCCATTGCATAAATTAATAATGCAATCCTGTCATCCTAAAAAATATGCTGAGTATGAAAACGTTAATCAGGGTGTAATTGGTGGACGAATTCATATTCATCATATAGATAATAATCCGTTAAACAATGTACCTGAAAACTTAACGTTTATAGATCGTGATAAGCATTATGCTATTCATGGAAGTGAATTAGCTAAATCCTATAATGGATCAAAACAGCATAAATTAGATCTAAAAAAGTTTAGACTAACTGATGAAGGAAAGAAAAATACAGAATTAGCGAAGGTATCTATTACTAGATTTAATAAATCCACATATCATAAAAAACTAACTTCAATAATGAATGTGGAGCCCGATCAGATTAGATTACAGGAACTTGGAAAATGCGCTCGTACCTTGCTAGGAATGAAAGAACTAAATCTTTCTTACAATAAAGAAAACTTTAATCGAGTATGTAAAAAGTCTCTTAATAATAGGCAACTTAGTTTAGCTTGTAGATTTTATCCATATACTGAAGTAATTCAGTTTATGAAAAATCATAAAAACCTAACTCCATATAAACTGTGTCTAAAGAGTGACACTGAAAAGGCTCAGTACCCAGTACAAAAAATAACAAAATTTGTAAACTTTGCGTATCAGGTATACTTAGAATGCGGAAAATTAAATCGTTCTATATATAATGAAAAGCGACTTTCTTCTATTAAAGAAGGGAAAATCGCTCAAGAAACCCCAAAATGGGATACTGTTACTCCACATATTGATTCCGATGATATACTTACATTTGTAAAGTCTTCATTTAATAATCATAAAGTTATATCAGTTGAAATTATTGATTCAGCACCAACTGATTATTATTGCCTAACCGTTCCGAAGTTTGGAAACTTCTTAGTTGCTGATAAAAAAGGTAACGGCATTTGTAGTTCAAACTGCCATATTAACTCATTGCTACTTTGTTTATTTAGAAAGTTTATCCCTCAGCTGTTTGATGAAGGACGAATTTTTGTAGCTGATGTTCCTGAACTGTATGCAATGTATAAGTCTCACCTAGTTTTGGGTGAAACTATCTCTGAAGTAAAGAGTAAGTTAGAAAAGCTGAAAGCACCTAAGAATATTGCAATTCATCATATTAAGGGATGGGGCGAAATCGACGCATCCCTTATGGAGGTTCTTGCAGTTAATAAAGATACGCGTCGTTTACTTAAAGTTGTGCCATCGGGAGCTGATACAATTAAGTTTGTAAAGTGTATGAATGATGATGTACAATTCCGTAAAAATATGTTGAATCTGCCTGATAATGCGTAATTCAACAAATTGAAAAATAAATTTGACAAATGCTGTGTAGTAGTCTATAATGTTATTGACAGAAGTTGATAACGTTTCTTAGGAGGAAACACTATGTCTATCGTTGAATCTTTCAAGTCTCAGTTTAAAGCCATCCGTGACTTGGAAAAACAGAATGCGGTCTTAACTCATAAGGCTGAGAAACTTCAGGCACGCTATGAAAAGCTGAAGGCTAGTTACGATACGATGCTTGAAAAGAAGCGGGAAGAACGAGCAAAGCGCCGTGAAGAACGCGAACAGCTTGCAAAAGAACGTGCGGAACGCCGTGCTAATCGTGAAGCACGAAAAGCTGAATCTACGGCTGTAGCAAATAAGAAAACGCTTCGCTCAGGCTACGCTAACGCTAAAAGCGCAGTGCGAACGCAAAAATCTCGCAAGATGCGTGCTACAAAAAAGTACGAAGCATTTGTTCTTTAACTCAATTGAAGGGGGATTAACAGTAGTTGATCCTCCTTTTTCATAGGAAATTTATTATGTATCATCTTGTTGATCGTGCTTTTGAAACTTCATTGCAGTCCGTTACTGAGGAATCTGCATTACCATTTATTGAAGCCTTACAGGATACAATGGAATCCGATGATTCTTACAGTAATTCTGTAGTATGTGTTGAATGTGGTGATTTAGTTAAAATGGATGACACACGTTCTGAATATAGATTTAATCTTTTCTTTAAAGCCGATGAAATCGAAAAGATTGAAGAGGAAGAAGAATGAAGCAATATCTTAAACTTCTTAATTCTGTAATGGAGCGTGGACTTGATAGTGAAGACAGAACGGGAGTCGGTACTCGTTCTGTCTTTGGGCGTCATCTTCGCTTTGATTTAAATCACGGATTTCCGATTGTGACTACTAAAAAGGTGCATTGGAAATCCGTGGTTTATGAGTTACTTTGGTTTATTCGTGGCGATACTAGTTTGAAGTATCTACACGATAACGGAGTAACTATTTGGGATGAGTGGGCTGATGAAAATGGAAATCTAGGCCCGATTTATGGCGCTCAATGGCGGCGTTTTGGATCAGGATTATTTAGACAAGAAAAGGTAAAAGCTGAGAATGCTGATGGCCTTGTCTACGGTTATAAATATCAATACAGACACGCTGTAGTAGATCAATTAGCAAATGTGATTACTGAGATTATTAAGAATCCCACTTCACGCAGACTAGTTGTAAGCGCTTGGAATCCGATAGATATCCCTGAAATGGCATTGCCGCCTTGTCATTGCTTATTCCAATTCTATGTGCGTGATGGAAAACTGAGTTGCCAGCTTTATCAGCGTTCTTGCGATAGCTTTTTAGGTTTACCATTTAACATTGCAAGCTATGCGTTATTAACTCATATCATTGCTAAGATAACTAATCTTAGTGTTGGTGAGTTTGTCTGGAGTGGTGGTGACGTTCACATTTATAAAAATCATTTTGAACAAGTAAAGGAACAACTTTCAAGAATACCGAGAAAGCGGCCTATGCTTAGAATGAAGAATTTTCATTCTTTAGCTGAAGTTAAAGATGCAACTATTGACGATTTTGAACTAGTTGGGTATAATCCCTATCCTGCTATAAAAGCACCCATTGCAGTTTAATTTATGGGGGATTTATGATTCCGTTTAGTAAGGATAGAATTCATTCTATTCATGAAAAATATGAATCAGATTCTTGGACTACTTATGAATGTGATGCTTTTGCTTTAACAGATAAATTTATGCTTCTTATTTATAGATGGGAAGAAAAATCTGATATACCACATTTTCATCTTCACTTACGAAATGATTTTGAACACTGTATTTGTAGAATACAGTTACCAATGTCATTGGATGCCATGATTAAAGTGTATCCATGTGATGATGACAGGATTGGATTCAGTAGATTATCTGATGAAGAAAAAGTAAATATTCAAAAGTTACTTGAAGAAAAAAGTAGAATTTATGGGAAAATATTGAGTATGCTATTGATGCCTGGAGGGATAATGCTAGGTGACTATAGACTTTATGTAAACGTTTAACTATTGAAGGTTCAATTATGGAAAATAAAGAATTGATACAGGCCGCAAGTCTGTCTAAACTTTTTAAATATATTTCAATGTATGACTGCGCTACGATTTCAGCGTGTCGTACTTACAGCGCCGAACCATATTACAGATATGGTGCTAACCTTGACGGTGCTACGCCTGAAGAACTAAAACAGTTTCTTGTTCCGCCAAAAGTAAATAAGAAAAATACAGCTATGCTGAAGCAAAAAATTATTGCGTTAGGCTATGGTGTTTTAGATATTAAAGGCGTATATGAAGAACAAGGCAGTGGTAAGATTAGCACCGAAATTTCCTTCTTTGTATTCGATATTTCAAGAAAGGGGAAACTACGTCAGACTATGCTGTACTTAGGCAATTTGTTTGAACAAGACAGTATTACTTATGCTGATGCAGGTGGTGATTTTAGTTTGTTATCTACCACACCCTTCTTTGAAGAGCCTAAACGTACTAAGCATAAAGCGACAGGGCAAGTAATTATGCGGTTTAAAGGTGTTAGCTACACAACACCCGATGCTACTAATGAATCTCAATTCTATTCGAGATTAAAGCGTAAGGGCTTTTTCTGGAAAAACTTTACACCGAAGGATTTTGATATTGAAATTGATTCTTCAGTAAAGAATCCTTATGTTGAAGGATCAATGAAAGTAGGATTTAGAAACGGTATTATTCAGTCTAGCCCTTGGACTAAAGAAACCCTAGCTAGTCGTGAATACGAAATTAAGGAAATTACAGGTTCTACTATCGGTGAAGGCTGTAACAATGTAGTTGACTTAAATATTCAGGATTCCGATCTGAAATACGGAACTTCTTACCCCATTCAATATCAGAGGTAGTAAATATGGATAGATGGATCAATGATTTTACTGCGTTAAGGAATGTACAAATAAATCGTGCATTCCTAGGATTGCTCATGCAATGTAATCCTTATAAGTACAAGCGTGTTTCTAACTATGAAATGTGGAGGATCAATAGCGCACGTAATGGGCATGGCGTGTTAGAATACTTCTACTTTTCTAAGTATTTAAACAGGTTAATGTGCTATGCTAGGTTTGAGTATGAAAAATCACGTTACAACTTGTCCTACTTTTATGTTGATCCATCTATTACTGAAGCTGAATTACTAATTTCAAGATTGTTTTTTGATTTTGATGATGTTGGATTCTCACATAGATTAAAAAATAATATGCTGGTGAATCGAATTTTCATCGGTTGTCTTAGATTAGGAATGCAGTATCTTGATACAGGCAGTGGATTGTCAGTACATGATAATTACAATAGCTCATTCACTAGCTGTATCAAGAATATTACTAAACTTGTTGTTATAAATAAAAAGGAGACTGATGATGAATCTTAAAAATATGACCGCTGAAGAAAAGATTGAATTCTTCAGAGAAGAAAACATTATGGGCTTACTTGAAAAAGAAGCATTACACATTATTGATAAATTCGATAATGTTGAAAAATTCATAGCTCACATGAAGGGTTACAATCGTGCTATGATTTCAACGCTTGACTTTTTAGGTGTTGACGCACCTAAGCCAATGAGAAAGTTTGCAAGCGGCGAGGGTAAGCAAAAAATTTGTATGTATCTTACTCAGTTGTTTGATTATCATCAGATTGAGAAAGCTAATAATGAAAAGGGAGAAAATGAAGGTTGTCAACTCCCTCCTATCCCGTATTTGATTAACTTTCTTGGAAAGAAGTATCTCTAACTAAAGGATTAAAAATGCCGACTAAGCAGGAAACACTTGCGGATTTTGGTATTCGCAATATTACGCAGTATGCAACGGAAGTAAATCTTGATCGTGCGATTCCTGAATTGTATGATGGATTAAAACCTGTTCTTCGCCGTGCCGCTTGGTCGGCGCATCAGTTTCACTCAGGGGAAGCCGTTAAATCAGCAAAGATTGTAGGACAGTGCTTTATTGTAGGAACTAAAGTAACGTTAGCTGATGGATCAAGGAAAAATATTGAAGATTGCAATATCGGTGATATCGTTAAAACTGATAAGTTAGATTGTAAGATTGTAAAAACCTTTGAGAACCATGATTGCAAGACTATGACTTTAGTCTTTAATGACAAGTCAGAGATTACATGTACTCACGATCATATCTTTTATGCTGTTTTAGGTGATACAGAACTTGAAAAGTGCGCTGATGAATTAAGATTCGGTGATTTATTGTTAGCAGAACATGGATTAGTAAAACGTATTTCAGGAATTAGATATCAGGTAGAACATCAGACAACATATTGTATTGAAGTTGAAAAGCGTCACCGTTTTTATGCAAACGGGATTTTGGTTCATAACTGCATCGGTAGTTATCATCCTCATGGTGATTCATCAGTTTATGGTGCAATGCAGACAATGGTTCACCATAATGTTCCGCTATTAGCTGGTGTTGGAAATTGGGGAACTATCATTGATCCTGCGGCGGCTTATCGTTATTGCTTTACTAGCTCGACACGTGTATTAACTAAGCGTGGATTAGTTACAATGGGTGAGTTAGCGAAACTTAGTAAAGTTGATTCTGATAATGTAGAATACGAAATTTTTGTTGATACAAAATCAGGCGTAGAAAAAACTTCGCATTTTGTTAACTCAGGAATTCAAGAAGTCGTTAAAGTAACAACTGATAGAGGATACGAGGTAACGTGTACACCAAACGAACCGTTTTACGTAATGCGTGAAACAGGTTATGAATGGGTTGAAGCACAAAATCTTAAACCTACTGATTGGATATGCCTGAAGCGAGGTACTAATCTTAAGGTAAAAGGTAATCATAACTTACCATTGGCCTATGCAAGATTTTTAGGCTATATGGTTGGTGATGGATCAGTAAATAGAAACCAAAATTATATTGAGTTTAATCAGGTTGACTACTCTGTATTCTCTGACTTTATTGATTGCGCGTATATCATACTAAGTAAGTATAAGTCAAAGTTTAAAGTTGAAGAATGTGAACCTCATTCTTATGGAAAGCAATCATACTATGACTGGAGATTAGCTAGTACTGAGGCAAAACGAGATTTAGCAAAATTAGGATTAACTGAAGGTGACAGTTATGATCGTGTAGTTCCTGAATCTGTCTTTCACGGAAATCCGAAGTTTGTAGCTGAGTTTTTATCAGCTTTATTTGAAGCTGACGGATCAGCTTTAGAGTGCAAGAATAGCTCCTCTACTATTGTGCTAAATTCAGTTAGTAAAAAATTATTAGCTGATGTTGATCTGTTACTTCGCACTTACTTTGGTATTTTTTCAACTTTTGCTTATGACAGACTAGGTTATAGACTTAACATTACAGGAGCGCAAAATGTTTCTTTGTTTAAGAAGTATATTGGTTTCCGTTCTGAAAGAAAAAATGCAAAAATTCATGTTAACGAAGATGCACTAAACGGTACCTCGAATACAGGAACTTTTAATGACTGCATCCCGTTTAGTAGGGAACTAGGCTTTTCTGATTCTGACAGAACCCGTCGGAATACCTTTAGGCATAAGGTGGAAAGCGGTGTCATAAAATCTGATATTGCAAAGATTATTTATGACAGAGACTACTATTACTGTAGGGTTGTATCAGTTAAGGATGCAGGGGAGGAACAAGTATGGGATTTAACAGTACCGAAAACGCATAGCTTTGTTGCAAACGGGTTTATTGTTCACAATACCAACTGTTTATTAAACAAATTTGGCAATTCTGTCTTTGATGCTAACTATAAAGCTGTCATGGATACAGTGCCAAACTTTGACAACTCAACAACCGAACCCGTCGTTTTACCAGTCAGACTGCCTCTTCTGGTTTTGAACGGTGGGGAAGGTATCGGGGTTGGTATTACGTCTAGTATTCCGACGTTTACCCTAGATTCTGTCGTTGAAGTTTTAAACGCCTTGTTTAGCGGGAAGAAACTTACAGCGAAGGACTATGCAAAGATTCTGAAGCCTAAACAGCATTGGGGAGGCCACCTTGTTAAGTCAGAGCAAAACAAGAAAGCATGGTTAGACTTGATGGAAACAGGCAGGGCGCAGGTTCAATTTGAGCCTACCTTAGAGATAGATGAAGCTAAAAAGACGATTACTATCTCAGAATGGCCTGCTAAACTTGATCCCGTTAAGTTTATTCAAAAGGTAAAACAGATACCCGAGGTGCAACGCGCTCAAAACTCTAAGGGCTCCACGACGTTTACAATTGAGACTAAGAAAGGGTACAACCTTACTCAGTTTCAAGCCCTTGTCGCTAAGGTGCGTAAGCTATCCATAACCGCTGAATCCTACCGTTTGAACGTAACTCATCGGATAAGCCAAACAGTAGACGGGGTAACTAGCTATGATACGAAGTTCCTTGCCTTGTCTATCCCTGAGTTCTTTGAAACCTGGTGTAAGCTGAGACTTAGGTTAGAGAAGCGTAGTCTTACCTATCAGATGAATAAACAGCAGGAGGCTATTGACTATCACGAATTGCTGATCTATGCCGCCGATCATTTGCCCGTCATCTTTAAGGCATTAAAGCAAAAGGATAGTCGTGGATACCTGATGAGTAATCTGAAGCTAACTGAGAAGCAGGCCGATCAGATTCTTGACTTGAAGGTTAGGAACCTGTCTAAGCTCGATCAATCTCAGCTAAAGTCTAAGCTGAAGGACTTGAAGGCTCGAATGAAGGAGTTACAAGGCTTTTATAAGAAACCAAAGACTAAGATTAAGTCAGAGTTTCCTCAGTTACTATCGCTGATTACTGAGGATATGAAAGCGCAAAGCAAACGAGATAATCAAGAATTGACTGTCAAGTAGCTTTGTTATTGACAAAAGTCAAGACTATTTTAAAATAGTCTTGACTTATCTATTGACAGGATAAAAGTTTCGTATATAATCCTGTTTAACAAGGTGCAAGAAGCACCACACATTTAAAACTCAAGGAGTAAATATCATGACTACCGCTATCGCTACCGCCCTTAAGACTTCAGTTGCAGAAGTCGCCAAGCTCGAAAAGGCTAACGCCAAGCTCGAAAAGACTGTCGCCAAGCTCAATGCCAAGCTCGAAAAGTTGCAGGGCAAGGAAGAAGCCGCTAAGGCTCCCAAGGCTACCCGTGGCCGTAAGCCCAAGGCTGAAAAGGCGGCTAAGGCTGAAAAGCCTGCCAAGGCTGAAAAGGTTACCCGTGGCCGTAAGCCCAAGGCTGAAAAGGCGGCTGAAAAGCCCGCTAAAGCTCCCAAGGCTAAGAAGGCCGCTAAGGTTACGGACGCCTTTGAACTTTAATCAGATATCATAAATCTGACCTTTCGTAGGGATGTTTTGGGATTCAAAACATCCCTTTTTCATTAAGGGATCAATCATGGATGACGATACGAAACTTCACGCGTTAGAAACCCGTCTTGTCTGTATCAGTGATCTGAGAGACTTTCTTTCCCGTTGTAATGCAGAGTGCGGGAATAGTTATCAGCGTTCAAAGCGTAAGCGTTTGATGCTTGCAATTCTTGAAAAATTTAATAAATTGACCGTCCCTCATGGCTTTAAAAAGCAAATTCAAGTTATGAAAAATGAGGTTCAGTCTGTCTATGAAGGCTTGTTGCAAGATATTGATGAATCAGAATTACAGTTGTCTTTTGATTCTTACATTCATGAGTGTGATGAATCCATAGAAAAAGTAAAAAAGCAAATTCAAAATTTAAAAGCCTCTATTGATGAGTATGAGGAAAATCAAGAACAACATTTTGAATCCATGCTTTCTAAAACAAAAAACGAAATTTCTGATTTATCAAAAATTGGCGATCAAGAAGTTTTTGTAGCTAAAGCTCCGATTATTCCTATCGCTGATGATTCTTATCTTAACTTTGGAAAGTTAGCAAAGAGTTTTGATTGTGATGAATTGAGCGGCTATGTTGTTTTACATTCTCAGCTTGTTATCGGTATAAATAAGAATGTAAAGAACATGGAAAAGGCGCTATCTGATACGATCAAAAAGTTAGAAAATCAAAATGCTACTAAGTATATTTTGCTCATGAATCGTGGCGTCTCTTACAATAATGTAAAAAATGCGTTATGGTTTTGGATTATGAATGAGCATGATGCCAACAATCTTAGACTAGCCTTCACAAACTTCAAACATAAAAGTATGGTTCGCACTATCTCTATTCGAGATTGGGGATTCGCAAATGCTAGTTAATGAAACCGTTATCTTTCCTGATTCCGATACGTTAGATTACTTGAATCAGGTTTTTCAAGATTGTCCATTTACAATTGATCTAAGTCTTTGTCACGTTACCTTAAACGAAACCTGGGATGCCTGCACGATTGATCCGTCAGCAGTTTATGATGCAAAGCCTGGCACTTTAGGATATTGGTATGATGATTCTATTGAAGGTTCTTCTCTAATCCTACCATTAGAATCACCTTCAATTCTTGCAAGAATGAATCAGCTTAGGCAAGAAAAAGGTTTTGTGTTTCATAAGTCGCCTTTAGCATTTATGGTACTGCAAAAATATATGCCGCCGTTAAGTCGTAGAAACCGAAACTTTGTAATTTCGGTTTCTGAGATTCTTTATAACTGTGACAAGACTTTTAAGTTTACTGGTGAAACTCAAAGATTGATTGATATTGATAACTCACCTTATGAGTTATACTATCAGGATAATCTATGAAATCTCAGATTTTAGATCATTGTTGGGTATGTGGAATTAGGTTTACAGATTCTAATCCACCAGGTTCCGCTAATAAAGAATTACACCATGTAGTGCCACGTGCTTTCGGTGGTTTAGATGGCCCTATCGTTTCTTTATGTGATAGTTGCCATTCTAAGGTACACAAGCTAACTGCAAAGAATGTTGATTACTCTATACTTAATGGCCTTGACAAACAGGCACAAAGTAAGTTACAATATCTTGCATCAGTTATAAAGAACGCTGGACTAATGGCGAATTCCGACGTTAATAAGATATTCCCTATTTCATTCAAGATTACTCGAAAGGAGAGTGAAGTCTTAGACAAATTAAAAATTCGATACAGCTTGAGTTCACGTGCGGCTGTTTATAAATTAGCACTGCAAAAATTGGTTCAATCTATTGCCCCATAGAATCATGAAAACTTTAGCTCCGAAAGATACTGTAATGAAATGCAGTGAATGTCTGTACTTTAAATCTCAGAAAAAGGCAGGTATTAAGACTTGTTGTAAGGATAATGGCGTAAAAGCCTTTGCAATTGCAAAATCCTGTTTCTTTCCTGATATTACTTGTATCTCTTCAAACATTGAAGAATTTGGTGTCTTGGCTAATCTGTTTAACAGCTATACACCGAAACAGAAACGAATTCTTATTTCCCTTATGCAGAATGCAGGGAAAACGAATGCAAAGGTTCACGGATTCGGTAAGAAAATTTATGTCGCTGTAAATGGTGATGGTTCTTATCTTAATGACTGGGTTTCTGCTTATGTTCTCGGTTACTCTAATTCCAAGATTGTGATTTCAGGTGTTCCGACTAAAAAAACAATCGGAAATTCTTTTACAGCTTATCTTGATCCGTCTAGCGTTAAAACATATTCTGAATTCAAAAAGATTAAGGAAAATCTGATTAAGGAAAATCGGATCAATAATCCAAGGTTTAAGAAAGCGAAGCGCATTACGAGTGTTGACTCCTATGAGCCTGATGTTCCGACGATTGATACCGTTCCGCATTCTTGGATTACAAAGCGTGAAGAAGTAAAATCTAAAAAGAAAGATGCCTACGAGCGTTTAGCTTCCGTTTTAGACTTAAGTTACGAGGGATAAACTTATGCTATCTCAGCTGATACAATGCACTGATGCGCAAGTGTGTAAAATCGCAGAGATAGCATTTGACTATCTCTTTGGTATTATCAATAAATCTGAAGCAAAACAGATAATGACTAATCTTGGACTAGATAAGGAGAAGTTATCAATCGTAAATAATGGATATGTGCTAAGAAACTGCAAGTACTATATTTATGCAAAGACGAAAAATGAAAAGGTAAAACCAAGCGATTATAAGATTGATGATTCCGATGTTATAATGCTTGATCGTATTGCATCATGCTTAAAAATAAACGGTTGCAAGCCTTGGAGTTTAAAGCGATTAGAGATCAATGAAAGAGTTTTAGTCTCAAAAACTTTGAAAGACTATATAGGCAGATACATTAGTAAGAAAATGACGTTTCTTATTAAGTCTTACGGTGTTTCAAGGCATGATCTTGAATTTGAACTTTTAGTAGCGGCACTCTTTGCATTACATAAAAAATATCCGTATTATGAATCTAGCCTTCATGCAATAAATACGGTAAAATCTACGATTATTCATAAAGGGATTGATTTAATCAATCATTACACTCGAAAGAAAAATCAGAGATTAAAACAAAATTCTGATGGTACTTTTGAAGCTGTAAACGTAGATTGTGCTGTCTTACAAATGCTTGAAGCTCCGCAAGAATTTGATCTGCGATATAAGGATGAGAGAAGCTCCTTGCGCTCATTGCAAGATCGAATGAATGATAAAGGAGCGCTGTTTATTAGTTTGGCACGTGGAGATTTTAATTCTGACTTTTCTGATTACTTAGGCATGAACAATGTAGAATGCGCAGAACGCAATTACAGTGTTTATTTGAAAAAGATTCACCGATATTTAAATGTTGATGAATCTCAGTCAGAAAAGTTTTTTGCTAAGTTAAGAAAGCAGTTAATTTAAAACTATATAATGCTAGTGCTTAATTGCACTAGCTATGACTACCGACGGAGCAGGTTGGGGGCAACTTTACAGACTAAGGTAGTCATAGCTAGTGCAAGTTAACTGGCTTTAGCCGAGGCCAAAAATCCTTTCCGCGTTGTGGATTTTCTTGCACTCTTTTTATTAAGGAATAGAAAAATGAAGCTCACTCTTAAAGAAGCGAAATTGAAGTATAAAGAAGCGAAAGTAGCTTACTATAATGGTTCACCAATTATGAGTGATGCTACTTTTGATCGTTTAGAGGACTGGATTAAATCGAAGGAGCCTGATTGGAAAGGCTTGAAAAAGACTGGTGTAAAGGTTGGATCAAAGCATAAAGTAAAGCTCCCATTCTTTATGCCGTCTTTAAATAAATGCTATCCTGAAGCTATAAATGAATGGTTTACTAAGTTTCCACGCTATCGCTGGGCTTATATGGCAAAACTTGATGGTAATTCTGTTTTGCTTGAATACAAAAATGGTAAGCCTTCACGGTTGATAACCCGTGGTGATGGATCAATCGGACAGGATATTTCCTATTTTATTCCATACTTAAACATTCCAAAGTCTATAACAGATAAGTCCGATCTATGCTTTAGATGTGAAGCTATTTTGACTAAATCAGATTTTGAACAATTTAGTTCTGAGTTTGATAATGCTCGAAATATGGTTGCAGGTATCCTTAATCGTAAGGATGCACACAAAGCACTAAAGGCTATTCACTTTGTTGTTTTGGGAATTTTTGGTAAAAAGTTGATGGATGGATTGAACCTAGCATTTAAGCTAGGCTTTGAAACCGTCTATTGCGCATTAGATAAACCAAGATTTCAGGTTCGTCATTTTGATATTATCAGGAATCTAAAGTATGAGGCTGACGGTGTTGTAATCTGTAATCCTGACTTCACATATTTTTATACGAATCCTGATAAGCCTAAGACAGATATTATTGCCTATAAAGAAAACGTAGAATATAAAGATACGATTGTCCGATCAATTATTTATCAGACAAGCTCAACTGGTCGATTGATTCCAAAGATTGAGATTGAACCTGTTGAATTAGCTGGTGCGATGATTAAGTATTGTACTAGTCATAATGCTAAATGGATGATAGATCATGGCATCGGTATAAATGCAAAGGTTCGCATTACCCGATCAGGCGATGTTATTCCAAAGATTATTGATGTTTTGGAAAAAGGAAAGCTAGTTTATCCTGATTGCAAATACAAACAGGTGGGTGTTCACTTTGTAGCATTACAGCGATCTAAAGAACAATCAGTGCGCATTCTTTCCAAGTTTGTAACAACACTTGGAATTGAAGGTTGCAAGGAATCTACATTAGATACAATGTATGATGAGTTGAATATTCATTGTATATCCGATCTTTTGGAATTCTTGCATTCTGATAGCTCAAAACAAAAACTAAAATCTGTTTTTGGTGTAAAGAAAGGCGCACAAATTTATGATTCCCTATTTACTATAACGAATACTAGGTTTGAAATCGCAAAACTTATGATTGCGAGTTCAGCATTTAATTCTGGTATCGGTGAAAAGAGATTACGTGCCTTGCAGGAAGCAGATTTTGACTTGATGGAGTTATCAAAGTGGGAAGAATCAAAGATTAGAGAATCAGTTATTACACCGTCTATTGGTGAATCAACTGCGGCTTTAATCGCTGAAGGCTTAGTTACATTCCATAAGTTTTGGCGTAAAAATCGTAAATATATGGCAAAGCCGTTAAGGTATGAAAAGCCGAAAGAAATTATTGGTTTATTAAATGGCGTAAACGTAACTTTTACTGGTTATCGTGATAAGGAGCAGGAATCTTTTATCGTAAATAACGGTGGAAAGATTGTGAGTTTCGGTACTCACACTACAGTCCTTCTTTATAAAGAAGGTGGAAAACGTAGTTCAAAGATTGAAAAAGCTGGTAGTAAGGCTTTAACCTTTGAACGTTTTAAGTCTAAATACGGACTATGAAAAACTATTATCCCAAGGATAACTCACCCTTACTTAAGGTAAATGCAAACGGTTCAATCATGATCTATAACAAGGAGGCTGATAGATCAGATTTTGATAATCGTAAATATATGGTACAAACGTGCGGTAAGTATGGAATCACTGTTTCAGACTATCTGAACATTGTATTTCAGCTAAACCGTACAAAAGATAAATCGTAAATAAATAGAAACCCTTCAGATTAAGAAGGGTTTAATTGAGAATCTGCTAACCTCCTAAGAAGACACGCAACGTCTCTTGCGGATTCTCAATTAAACTCTCCTTAGTTCAATTGGATAGAATAGGGGATTTCTAATCCCTTGAAGAAGGTTCAAATCCTTCAGGAGAGGCCAATGAATAACTTAGAATTGATTTCTAAAAAGCTGGATTACAGAACAAAGCTAGAATCCTTAGCTGAAGAATCATCAGAACTAACAAAAGCTAGTTTGAAACTAATTCGTGCTTTAGAATTAAATAATAACAAGACACCAAAAACTGAGTTAGAGGCAGTTGCAGACTTGATCGAAGAAGCGATTGATGTTTGTATGTGCCTAAAACTAATTGGATGCTTACCAACTGAAGAACAGATTTTAACTAGCGAAAAATGGAAAAGATGGAGTGACAGATTAAATGCGAAATCCAATTCCAACTGAAGAAAGATTTATCGTCATTGATATTGATGGAACACTAGCTGAAAATTCTAATAGACAAAGATTTTTAGAATCTAATCCGCCTGATTGGAAATCGTTCTTTTCTGATTCGGAAATTTTGAAGGATGAACCTATCTATCCCGTTATTGATCTTTGCCGTTCTCTTATTACTGTGTTTCGTGCTACTCCTGTTTTTCTTACTGGACGTCCCGAGAGTACTAGACGAGCTACCCTTAAATGGTTGCTTACTTACATGGGGAATGATGCTGTAGCTGATAGCATTCTATTTATGAGGCCTGAAGGAAATAGGCAGTCTTCATTTGTTTTTAAGCAAGACTGTGTACAGAATATTGCCTTGCAACAGATTATTTGTTGCGTCGAAGATAATACTAAATGTGGATTAGCATTTAAAGAATTAGGTTTACAGGTTTTGCAGGTAGCTAATCACGATTACTAAATCTCTATAGCTCAATTGGATAGAGTAATCCTCTCCTAAAGGATTGATACAGGTTCGATCCCTGTTAGAGATACCAATTTTAGAGATCGTAAATACTTGACAAACGTAGTAGTCAGGTGTATACTACGAATTGAATTAAGCGCCTATAGCTTAACGGTTAAAGCAGGGTACTCATAATGCCTTGACTGTAGGTTCAAATCCTACTGGGCGCACCACTTTACTTAGGAGTTATCATGAGTAGTAGCTATGAATTTATAGCAATACCAAAATCGAAACTCGATGATGCAGAGATTGATCCGTCTATCAATAATAACCTGTATACTATTGATGAATATGGGTATGATCTTGGATCATATAACTGTAATCATTTTCCTGATTCAGTGATTGATGTAATTCGTGCTAAGTTTACAAAGCCTGAAACTCGATACATTAAGGTAGATAATAATATTGCCTTGACAATGATGCGAGACTGTGCTAAACTAGCTATTGATGAGAATGATGAGTTCTCTGATATTGCTTATATCGCAAGTACGGTTTATCACGTACTAAATCAGCATCAGACAGAGAATATCAACGTTTACTGTCAGATTTTATAGTTGCCAAAACTACCGAGACAGTCTATTGCAACTTTAAACAAAAGTAGACTGTGTATGATTGATTGTCATACAATATTCCTTATGAAGTCATGGTGCTTGACTTAAACTAGCACCACTGATTTAGCGAGAGTGACGAAATTGGTAGACGTAAGGGACTTAAAATCCCTCGCCCTCGGGCATACGGGTTCGATTCCCGTCTCTCGCACCAAGTTTGGCGTCGCCCAAGATGAGCGCTGAATCTCATCTAAAATAAACTTCAGAGTTCTGCCTGACTTATAGGTATGCTGTAAGATTTATACTAATTACGTGTAGTCATGAATATGTGTTTAGTCTAAGTCTTCTCGATTACCAGCATCCCAAACTTAGTTAATCAAAACTTGACACCAATGAAGTTAGAGTTATAATTGGTACTGTGGAACTATAGCTCAATAGGTAGAGCATCGGACTTTTAATCCGCAGGTCGAGGGTTCGATTCCCTCTGGTTCCACCAATTATTTGAGTACTTTAGTTGATTGAATAAATCACTGCAAACATCGGAGATTAAAGTACTCAAATAATTGACTGGGGTATAGCCAAGCGGTAAGGCAACGGATTTTGATTCCGTGAATCGTGAGTTCGATTCTCACTACCCCTGCCAAAAGCAATTCTGAAAGGTGGGATTAGTAATCCATCCTCTAAAGAGTAGTTCCCTGCTATTGTGTATCCCAATACGGATTTTTACGGGGTAATACACCTAGGTTACTTACGCATTACTGCGAGGTCTAGTCAGCCGTTAAGTAATTTAGCACTATAAAGATGACAACTCAGATAACTAGGAACAATAGTGTGATGAAACCTAGTTAGACGTGATTAGACACACTCTTGATTAAATCCGTTATGAAGAACTTTTGTCAATTGAACATCAGATTTAAAAAGACTTATACTAGTAATTTAGTTACGTAGTATAGTTAGCTATCAAGTTAAATAAGACGTTATTTACGATTAGATAGCATCGTGGAAACTTTGCTTGATTTTTAACTAGGAGCTAATAATGCTTAAATCTAAATTTACTAAATTGCTTAATGAGATTAACAAGCTGTTGGACGCCGTTATTTGGGGTTCAGTTGCATTGACTGTTGTACTTTTCAGTTTAAAGTTTGTGCGTGAGACAATAGAGCAAAGCATTGAAGAAGGACGGTATACAAATGCAATACTAGTATTTACAGCTTGGCTCATTGCTGTTATACTTGCATATATGGGAAAGCTGATTACGATTAGCATTGACAAGAAAGAAGAAAAGGATAATTCCCCGATAGCTCAGTAGGTAGTAGCAACGGACTGTTAATCCGTGGGTCGTTGGTTCGAGCCCAACTCGGGGAGCCAAAATTCTTTATCCTTCAAACTAGTCCGCGTCGTTTGTCGCTAGTTTTGGATATTGAAAAACCCAACGCGCATAACAATGTAGTAGTTCGCGTTGTAAATAAATAAGCTACTATGTAGTAAAAGCATCCATTTACTACTCTTTTTACCTTATGGGCTAGTAGGGAGCCTCCGAAAGGAAATCCCTACTCAGAATTAGACGGCAAGCCTACCAAAATTTCCTATTCCGTCGTTAAACAAAAGTAGGAAATGTGTTCACAAGAACGATCCTTTAGTGAAAGACACGTATAGTCCGTGTAACGACTATCGGGATGAGTAATCATCCCGTTGGAAGGATGGCAGAGTGGTTTAATGCAACGGTCTTGAAAACCGTCGAACCTTTTAAGATTCCGTGAGTTCAAATCTCACTCCTTCCGCCATTCTTAAGTCATTTTTAATAGATGACTTAAGAATGACAACTGCATTATTAAGGGGGTTAATATGCAAGAAGTAAAGCTGACTGATAGTCAGGTATGCCTTGTCTATGATTTAGAAACTGGCAAACAGGAATTACTTTTGCCAAAGGTAGATGAGGATGCTGAAGTACCATTTACATATCTGGTGTTTGCCGCTATTGCGGATGCACTTAATACAGAAAATCAGCATATTTCAGCTATCGTAGATGAGTTTTTAGAAAAAGTTAAGACTGAAAATAACGAATAATGGAGGATGGGAAATTTTCTAATTAGAAAATTTCCCATTTATTTTATGTCAATGGAAATAAATTGTAAGGCTATCTCCGATTCTATAAGAGAAAAGGTAAAAGCCGAAATTAAAGTTATTGGAAAGCCTACATTAGCTATTCTTCAGTTTGGTGACAATGAGGCTTCAAACTCATATATAAAAAGTAAGTTGAAGGCTTGCAGTGAAGTTGGTATTGACTATCGCTATGAAAAATTACCGATTGATACTAGCTTTGAATCAGCATTAAAGCTCGTTCAAGCATTGAATCTATCAACTTCAATTCATGCGATTATTATTCAGTTACCATTGCCAGCCCATCTTTCTAAATTACCTGAGTATATAAACTGGGAAAAGGATGTTGACGGATTATCAGTGCATTCTACTGTAAGACAGATTGCAGGATTAAAAGCACATATACCATGCACGGCGCAAGCTGTAGCGGATTTAATTTGTAGCTTTAAGGATCAAACCTATCTAAATACCAATTTGCAAGCGGTTAACACACTGATTATTGGCAGATCAAAACTCGTTGGAATTCCGCTTGCGCGTTTGCTTATTGGTAAAAATGCTAACATCAGCATTTGTCATTCTAAAACTATAAACTTAATGGAGTTTACAAAGTTTGCTGATGTCATCATTAGCTGTACAGGCGTTGCAGGATTACTTAAACCCGATATGCTTTCTGATTATCCTATCGTTATTGACGTAGGTATTTCACGTGTAAATATTGATGGGAAATCTAAGTTGCAAGGCGATTTATCCATTGATGCAATAGAATATACATCGGCATACACGCCTGTTCCGAGAGGCGTCGGACTTTTGACTGTAGCACAATTGATGAAGTCAGTATTAAATGCTTATAAATGGCAAAATCCACAAAGCGAAATCCTGTTATCGGATTCGCCTACGCTCGTTCTGAAAAACGAGACAAAATAATTGCGAATCGAAAAGTTAGAATAAATGAAAACATACGATTGAAGAAAATGGGTGAATCCTATTTTCCTGTCGATAGAAAGTCATACAGCGATATTTGGACTTTTGCTAAGGATGGAAAGCAAAGATTAAGCCTTAATTCATTCAATCGTATGATTACTAATTACGGATGGTTAAAATGGCTAAAGAAGTAAAAGAGCTGAAGGATACAATTGAACTAATGACTAGCTCGAATCATTACGATAGGCTTTTAGCTGAGTACTATCAGTTACAGCTTAGACTTGAAAAGCTAGAATCTTTTATTGATAAATATAAGAAGGGTGAATTGAATTTTCAGCCGTCTTGCAGTGTCTATTTATTAGAATGTCAGTTTCAAGCAATGCAAGACTATTTTAGAATTCTAGCTTCCCGTGTAATTGATGAATCCCATGTAAAAAATGAGAATAGATAAATGGCCTTTATCAATCTGTATTTCAGAGTTACTTAAAGATCATAATACGAATTTGAACATAAAAATATGTAACTCTGATTATTCTATTCCTGAAAATGCAGAGATTACAGTTAAAAACTTACCTCAGCTAGATATAAAAAGAAGAATAGACAAAAGTAAGGAAATACAGTTAGAAAGACAAAAGGTAAAAGCTGAGGTTTTTACACCAGTGCTAGTTGTTCAAAAGATGAATGACTATTTATTCAAGCATATAGATGATCGAATAAATACTAAGATGCTTGAAATCACAATGGGCGAAGGTGCATTTTTATGTTCACGCTACGATCATTTTACTGGTGAATCAATACCAGTTGCTGATAGAGTAGGCGTAATTGATCGTAAGATTCAAGCATCGAAAACGATTAACGATATTTATAAAAGCTATGAATCTACGTTTGGCTATGAACTGCAAGGTGATAGCCTACTATTAGCTAGAGTAAATATGCTGTTTGCTTTCTGTGAATATGTAAAGCATAAATTCCATAGAAAGCCTACTAAAAGTGAAATATTAAAAGTAGCAAAGATAATAGCTAAAAACTTATGGCAAATGAACGGGGTTACGAAAGAGATTCCGTTTGAAAAATCGAATTCACTATTTCATAAATCAGTAAAGCCTAAAAATCTAAAAATTCGTTTTGATTATGCTGTAGGGAATCCACCGTATCAAGAACAAGAAGGTGGTTTAAATCTACAATATATGCCGTCTATTTATCATCTATTTATGGATTCGGCATACTCAATGGCGACTAGGGTTCTTTTAATTACGCCTTCACGCTTTCTGTTTAATATGAAGACAACACCAATTGAGTTTAATCAAAGAATGCTCAATGATCCACATTTTAAAGTTGTCTGTCATACTAGAAACAAAATATTTGGTTTAGCTATACGAGGCGGAATAGCTATCACCTATAGAGACTTGACTAAGAGTTATAAGCCCATAAAAGTTTATATACAGAATCCTAATTTACGATCTATATACAAAAAATGTAAGGACTTTGCTAAGAAGGATTCATTTACGAATCTGATCTATCAGCAATTACGGTATACAAACAAAATTAAAAAGTATGGATTAACTGATAATCGCGTAGGTACTGGACACTTTTCAAAGTCATGGTTTCATGATTCTAAAAGGAAAAATGATATTCGAGTTTTTGGCTTATATAAATTAAAACGTACATACAAGTATATAGATGAATCATTGATAGACAAGACTAGTGAAGGCTTTTACAATTGGAAAACCGTTCTAGCAAGAACAAATGGGCATGACGGAACAATTGGTGAAAAATTTTCTATGCCAGAGGTTCTGCCTCCTGAAACAGGCTTTACAAATACATATTTTGGTTATGGAAAGTTTAAAACAAAGTATGAAGCTGTATCATGTGCAAAATTTTTAAGAACAAAATTTTGTAGGTGTTTACTAGGAGTTTTGAAGTGCACGCCTAATATTGCGCACGATTCTTTTTTGTACGTCCCTAATCAAGACTTCACGAAGAAGTCCGATATAAATTGGGATTTATCTATTCCTGAGATAGATAATCAACTGTGTAAAAAGTATAAATTATCTAAATCAGATATTGAATTTATTAACTCTTTGGAGGATATGTAAATGAATAAGGTAACTATCGAATATATCGAATCCTGCATTAAAGACTGTAAGTATCATCATTTTGAAGGTACTACAACAACCGTCTGCCTTTTAACACTAGACAACGGATACACAATTGTTGGTAAATCAGCCTGTGTTGATCCTTCAATTTTTAATGTTGATATCGGTCGAAAGTGGGCTAAGGATGACGCTATCAACCAATGTTGGGCTTATTTAGGCTTCAGGCTTTGCGATTCACGTATGAAAAAGTAATAAATAATGGGTGCTTATCAATTAGATAAGCACCCAATTTTATTTAATATCAACATAAAAGAGGATTCTCAATGAGACGAGAACAAGTTATGAGAATCGCTGATAAAATGCGATTCGATAATGGTGTATCAGCAGTTTCTAAAGGCTTGGATGATAACTATTACTTACGCGCCGTAATGTATGTTTCTAGCCAGCCTAGCGTTGAAGCTGTTAAAACAGTAATGCAAAAATTAGCACGCCGTTTTATTGTTGCAAACGGAGCTAAGAAAGGCGCTTTGCGTAGTGGTAAAGCCTATGTTATTTCAGCTGATAACAGGATTTATTATTCTACGCTTATTACAATTACTGAACTTGACCTACGGTGGAAAGCTACCATTACCGCCGTGTCAGGATGCTATATTGTAACGTTTGTTCCCGAGGAATAAAATGCACATTTATAAACATTGTACCCCGATTCTTGACGCATTGACGGAAGGCGTTGCAATGATGCCTATGTCAGATATCAATTTAGCAAAAGTTGATAACGATGATGACTTTGATAGTCGTCAGCTTACCGTAACGCAATTTTGTAAGCCTACACTAAGTCCTGATACTTTAGCACAAAAGCGGACTGCATTACTTATTCGTGCTATTCGCGCTCCTTTAGCTGAAATCGGATTAACTGAAGTATCAAAACTCAGATTTATTAAGCATAAGACTACTAGTATTCAAGGTATTCGCTGTGGTATTTTTAGCGAAACTTCAGCTGTAATTATAAATACTTATGCTGATGAACACGGTACGGTAGTTTCAAATATCAATCTTGCAT
>ERZ1026876.329-NODE-329-length-29729-cov-8.158186_pt1 | contig 29729 bp, 22 predicted proteins | sample MGYA00380168_ERZ1026876 | MGnify/ENA primary metagenome ERZ1026876 (study PRJEB33269, sample SAMEA4719804) | human gut metagenome | biome: human-associated habitat; feature: organic feature; material: feces | place: Cameroon | collected 2013-10 ... | reverse complement strand
ACTGAGGAAAATGTCTTGCCTAAATTTCTGCTTGACAAAGGTCGTTTCATAACAGCTATTGAAAGCTCATTAAAAGAACTAGAGAGAAATTACTAGAGCACAAAAGTAAAACACGCGGCCTAAATAAATGAGAGCACTTACCAAAAGAAACATTAGCTTAGACCAAGCCTATGTTTAGCCCGGACCTGAACTTAACATAAGCTTAGATATTTAAGCTTTAGACTGTAGGTAATTTAGAAGCCTAACTTACACTAACTTGCTAACTTATAAGTTAAGGCAGACATTTATCGTTTACCGTTTCTTGCAACTTAAACCACGCCTTGCGTACCAATTCGACATAGCGCGAGTGGATGGTTTGATTAACGCTGTAGTGATAATGATAGTTCCCTACGCCACGCCAAATATCGTAGTCGGCTTTTTCAATTTCGCGGCGCACTAAGTACCCCATCGCCCAAATATTGCGACAAGGATTATTACGCATATCACCTTTACCTAGGTCGAAGCTTTTTATTTCCCCTAAACGCACATCATTGATCTGAGCCGGACCACAGTCTTCCGTGCCATTATTATTAGTCATACAACGGCCATTGATATCACCGCGTTCCACATAGATTATGGAATACAACAACTCTTCTGGTAATTCAAATTGGTACGCCGCCCATGCCACACAGCGATCATAAGGTTTGTAGCGTGACATAATCTTCGTATCATAAGCGACATCACGCCAATGTCCATTAGTGCATTTATCACGACTATTTGAACCATATGAAGAATCATGGTTAACGTAATTTATTCGACTAGAGTAATCACGCTCCGCCAAAGCTGTTCTTGAGCTTGAATCTAAAGTTGTTTTGGGGCCGTTTGTGGTATTTTGGGGGCTTTGAGGAGCATTGGCGGGAGGTTCTGAACCTAAATATTTAACGTCTGCCTGGTCCATAAATGCTGATTGTTTTAAAGCTTCTTGGCGTAAATTAGATTCACTTCGAGCGTGACCATGAGAACCACCTCGAGCGTAAGCATTAGTTCCAAGCAGAACCAAAAAACTTAAACATATAAGCTTAATAAAAATACTTCTTCCAGCCAACTTCATAATCTTTTTACTACCTGTATTAAAGCGCAAGTTTACCGACCAATATTTATGATTTATGGTTTTGCGGATTCATTTTTTAACGCTACTTCTTGTTCATTTTGGTGAACTCTAAGCGCGGCTTCTAACACGGCTTCTTGGGTTTGGGCCAAGGCCACAGGATCCTTACTTCGCTGCTCTAAAACTATAATGCCCATGGCTTTTAAAAAGTTATAGCCTAAACCATGGTCCACTGTAACGATAAGATCAGGCGTCCCTAAAACCATAGGAGCTTGGGCCTTTGCAGAAGTGCCATTATTTGAAGGCGAATCACCACGAGAACTATTTTGTGCTTCAATAGTTCTGATGCTTCCTATCAAAGCCTCGCTCTTAGTAGTACTTTGAATTTCAGATTCCACAGCCCTTGGCGTTACGACTCGACGGGAGTTGCGTGCTTTAGCGCTAACTGTCATATTGGTAGTACCGGACCCATCACCTGTAGTATTAAGTGGAGAGGTATATGCGATCCTAACTCCAGCTTTATAATCAAGAGTTGCCGCCCCTTCTTTTATCTGGAATAAAAAATCAACTTTACGCTGACCATTATCACCTAAGAGCACCTTTAATCGAGCCAAACCATTTTCAGGGGCATTAGCTAGCGCTTCAACTACAACTTGATGGTCATCAGTCAACGTCACCTTAAATTGCGCATTTGACATTTCAGCTTCATAAATAGGCCATGCCACATTGTCACCGTCTTTTACGGTGATGATGTATTTTTCTCCGCGACGTAATTTTACGTTTTTAGTTCCCGTATAAGGATAGTCTACCGTCTTTATGGCGCGCCCGCTTACGACCTGGCTTGAGGTTATCTGTCTAATAGACGCTTGATCATTTGAGTTTTGAGCGGTTTTAATTTCAGGATGCTCATAATCTGGAGTACCGTCAGCTTTTTTGCGGTAAATCTTTATTTCAGGATTAAAGTTTTCCCCTTGGGTATTTTGCACGGCTTGTTCTAAACGCTGCTGACGAGTTCGGTACTCAGTTAGTTTTTCCCCTAATTCAGGCGGTGGGGCCACCCCTTGAAAAGTATCCGCAATAGCCGGCCCAAAGTTTAAAGCATTTGCCATTACAGTCACGGTGCTAAACACCATTATCTTCTTTAACTTTAACATATACTTCCTTGTTGTCGGCTACTTCCCTGTGGTTGAGCTTTACTTCCTTTTACGGTTTTATGTAGCGTCTAGCCTCAAAACGACCGTCCCCAAACAAAACCATTATTTGGCCATGGGGCGCCATACTTTAAACTTGGTAAGCTAAGACCAAACTCAAGACCATTCACGCATAGAACCTTTATGCCTTCCTAAGCCCAAAATAATCGCTCTTTATTTTGGCATAATCCTTTAGAACCTAAATATAAACATCATTCAAATCGAACGTTAACTATTTCGTTATGGCGTTCATTGTAACGATACTCGTTACACTTAAGGGTAAAAAGTAATGGTTTGCGACGGCCTTTTAATTTAATGGCAAGTTTGGACTGACTTGAGGTACCTGTAGGCCAAATTTTTATTTCATTGCCATTAAACTCAGTTCTAAAACCAGAGTTTACAATTAGCTTTTCGATCGTAGCTTGCGGGGCGTTCACAAAATGCAATTTTATGACGGCCTCACCCCCACGAGTTAAAACTACTTTTTTGTTAGGCACGTAATCATATCTACTTTCCACATCATTAAGGAGTAACTCTTCTTTCTTAACCTGTGGTTGGCGTGAATTTTTTGGGGTCGCTTGGGCATTAAAGTTGGCACTACGCTGTCTTAGATACGAATTAGATCCGCGTTCAGTTGCTTGCTGTTGTGGCGTGCGGTAATCAGTCAATTTTTGCCCTAATTCCGGCGGTGGCAACGGAGCGACAAACCCTTGAGCTTGAGCCGAAGTCCCCAAACAAAACGTAAGCACACTTAGCCACAAAGACAAAAAAATCCAAAGTTTTGTGTTCTTCAAAACTGCCCCTAAAACTAACCAAAAAAAATCAACTCGAAATTGGGTACAGGCGAGAGTTCAACCGAGACTTCTACTACCAAGCCCGCTACCAAGGCTGCTACTTAGCCCCCTAAATTCAAGCCCAATCTCACTGTTATCATCTGCCTATTATAGCACCTAAGACTCTAATGCACAGCGGTTCCACCACGCCATAATTTCGGTACTGATTTTTGCGGATATTATGGTTTATTTTAAGACCGTCTTTCACGGCCTTATTTCATGACCTTAGGCCATGACCATCTTTCAGAGCCTTAGGCCATGACCATCTTTCAGAGCCTTAGGCCATGACTGTATTTTGTGAGCTAATTTTCTCGCTAAACAATCACCTCAAATTTTCCAAGCTTGAGGCCCCGTTTTTTTGAGGATTTTTCTGAAAAAAATTCTCCTAAGTAACTTTACAATAGATCATGACGCACGCTTCACACATTTGACGGTGCTAATCAATTGTAATTACAAGCAAGGTGCACTATAATTTCACGAAATGTGTAACCCCTATTTTTACTGTCTTTGATTCAAGAATCCAACTTAGAATTAACCCTATATTTGGGGTCAAATAAACCATTTGGGCTGGACGGTTTTGGTGATGGTAATCTTAGGTGGTGTCATAACGTAATACCAATGCGTAATTTTTTACCATAAACACATTACTCTAAACAAAATAGGCTCTCGAGCTCTACAGCAGATCTGGCCACATTTAAAAATTTGGTTAAAGTTTGGGTTAGTTTTAACTTACTTAGTTAGTTTTAGTTGATTGTTTTTTAGGTTTTAAGAACCTGCTTATATTTGCTTTTGTTGAATCAATCTAAATTGATGGACTTCATCAAGCCAGAAATTCAATTAGAGGTAAAATTAAACGGCGAAAAACTTGAGGTCATCGGAAAATTTTAGGTCATAGACAATAAAAAAGCTCCCCCAATTTAGCTTTTTTCAATCTACTACCTTAGCTTCCACCTTAACTAAAAACGTCCCAACCAAGATCTACCTGTTATGAAACACTCAACTGTTGCTCGAACCATTAGTAACTAAAAAGTGAGACCCAAAACATGCTAGTTAATGTTGCATGCCTCGACGGTAATTGCAATGATGTTGCCCACGCTCGGGTTTTAGCCGTAATTAAACGCCATGAAATAAACAGCATTTACGATATCGGCGAAGTCCTAGCTAAAGTTTATACGGATCCTAAGTGCCCTTATCCGGTAATTGGAACTGTAGAAGCTGATCGTTTTGGGATTATTAAGCCTCATCTTTGTGACAAGTTCTTTTGGATCACAGTTGCTCCTAATGGGCCAGTCATCATTGATGATTTTGGAGCCGGACGCAACCGCCTTGATCGCTTCCATTTCATCTGTGCCAAAGCTGCCAAAAATAAAACCTCAATTTGGGACTTTGCTAATGAATGGAAAAACACCCATCATAAATCCTCAATTGAAGCGTTAGTTCATGGATACGTGCATTACGTGACTATGGCGTGCTTAGAATCTGATTATTGCAAATGGTTAGGAGCTACTGGGGTTTTTGATAAACCACCTTACGATTGCAGTGATGGTAATTGTCTCTGCGTTGGTCTAGACGTTTCGTCCATGGATACAACTTGTGAACTATCAGCTATTTTAGAAGATCATTACTTCAAACATATGATAAAAAAGCATGATCTCACTGAAGAAGCACGAGGCCGGCAATCAGTCACCAACTTTATGTTTTATAAGGGCCTAGCCCCTAATCTTTTAGTTGGCAACAGTCCCCGTGATGAATATATTTCTCCAGAAAAAGTAGAAAACATCAAAAAAATGATGTTAGCTTACTGTGCTAAAATCGCGCACTAGTTTGCGCCTACCACGAGCCACTACCATCCCCCTAGCTAGTCACCCCGCACTAGCTAGTTTATGCTTGAGTTGCTTACTCCTTGCGAGACTCCAAGTTTGGCCCTAGGCTTTAACTAAAATTTCTTATTCCAAAATCAAAACCACTTTTTAGAACTAATCTCTAAAAAGCGACTACATTTTTCCACCTAAAAACTTACTTAAGTCACGGCTTAACGTAACCGCATAGCTGTTAGGTTTACTTATGGTTTAAAGTTTTAAGTTAATGCATGGATTTTTCGCGCATAGCTTCACAGGTAGGCGCATCAACCGAAATAGAACGCACTAAGCTCCCATCCGACAAATGATAGTCATAGCGTATGCCTTCAATATACGGTAGAACCCATTTAGCATACGTGCTTATCCGACAAGTTCTCTGAATACGATTCATCACAAAAGAAGTTTTTTTGACTTGGAGCTTATCTTCAGGCTTTAAGGTAAAACTCATCACAAGCTCAGTCCCCGAGCCTAATGTTAAGGTCCGTTCATGTTCAAGTGGCGCAAAATCTTCTGAGATGCGTTCTAAAGCATATGGCACAAAATAGGTAGCTAAATATTCTCGACTTAAGCCTTGGTCTTTTTCTAAATGTTCTTGATAAGCATAAACAAACTCATCATCTAAGCGTCCACGCTCTTGCTCTGAAATGCTTCTTCTAACCAAGCCGGCATCTTTACCCGTACAGGTAGCATACGTTAGGTTTTTAGAGAAGAATGCATCTTTACCATGGAAGAATTCTAGCAATAAGCCTTCACTCCGATGAAGAATTCCCCCATCACTCATGGCAATTCGACAGAATAACTGCAGCATTCTATTGTCAGATGGTTCCCCATCTAAATCCATAGGGCCCATGGAATCATCAACCCCAATCTCATAGACCAGCTTAACCCCATCATCGGCTAAGCGAACCTTACGTAGCGTTAAATGTGGTGACAGCTGTTGAGGTAAATCGTATGTATGGTAAAAAAACGGTAAATACATGTTGGCTAGATATGAACGACTATAAAGGTCACGCTCCTCGTTATCAGTGCCTGTAGCTAGTTCTACATTTGAAGCCGTGGCCCCATGAGCACTTGTTTCCTCTTTAACTTTAGCCTTGTTCCTTTGAGCCTTGTTCATTTGAGCCTGGTCCATTTGGCTGGAGTTTGCTTGAGCTTTGTCGGCCGAAGTAGAGCTTGAAGTCTGCGCCCCCTCTTTAACTACCGACCCATCCTTTGCTTTATCAGTTTTTACGGCCGCTTCATCTTTACCTTGAGTTTGAGAAACACTTTTTGACTCTTGAGTAGTGCCATTTGATTTGGCGCCGCCTTGGCTTATAGCGTCATCCACTTCAGTTTTATTTTTTGAGGCCTGGACGGAGTCGTTTTTAGTAGCCGTTTGAACTTTGGTTTTATCGGTAGCTTGGGTTTTAACGGCAGATTTAGTTTTATCTGTAGCGTTACCAAAAGAAGCGTCAGCCCCCGGCTCGGTGGTTAAACCATGCTTTGAAGAAGCATCATGAGGGTTTGACTTCTCCCCTAAAGCCATTTCTTCTTTAGGTTCTTGCGCCGGCTCTTTTTCATGTGGTTCTTCATGAACTAGAGCGTCTTTAATTTGAGGAGTCTCTTGCTCTTTAGTAGCCGTTTGCACCGGAGCTTCGTCTTTATTTAAGTTTGAAGGCGCGCCTTCCTCTGTGGCATTTTCTAAAGCTACATCTTCAGTGGCTATGGTTTTAGCCTCAGGTTTGGCGACATCTTCATGATCTAAAGTTTGGGCCTTAGGCTTTGAAGGAGTTGCCACCTGAGTTTTAACCTGAGCCTTAGCTGCCTCTAAATTTTGCGGTTCGGAGCTACGAGCCGTTGCTTCCGACTTTTTTGAAGCTAAAGGAGCGCCTAACTTATCTGCCCCTGAACCGGTAGTAGCCTTGTTATTGGTAGCATCTTTAGTTTCTGTAGTAGCTTTGGCGCTTGCCTTAGCATCGTCCGTTAAAGAGTGAATTTGTTCTTCAGATGTAGCTTCAAGTTCTTGGCCTTCTTTACTATCAAAAGCCCTATCGAGGTCGGCTTTAATTTCAGTTTCAGTTTCAGCTTCGGCCTTGGCATCTAAGGATACATCAACGTTAACTTCAGTATCGATCTCTAAATCCGCATCACTTCCAAACTCTTCATCTAAAGTTTTAACTTGGGCGTCGGAATTTGGTTTATCTCCATCGAGCGTCTCAAGCTTTGGAGGCACGTTTTGAGCTTTAGGTTTAGGCGTCGAATTTGCCCCTAAAGCTACATTAGCTTTGGCGTCAGAGGCTTGCTCTAGGGGTGCGGTTTTAGAACTTGATTGAGCTTTAGAGTCTACTTGCGCATTAGAATTTGAGGCTTGAGTATTTGAAGATGACAAAGGTTCTATATCTTTGGTCTTTTGAGTCTTAGCGCTATTAGCTTCAACTTTAGCTAAGTACTCTTCATTTAATAAAAGATCGTCATCACTATCATTTGAGGTGACTTCAGGTGTCAGTAAATCACTTTCTTTATACTCAGTGGTATCAAGCTTTAAGTCTTCACCTGTTTCAGCCACCCCAGAAACAACAGTCGGCACTCCGTCTACCACGTCCGCGACAGCGGCTAACGAAGCGGTGGCAAATACCAAAGAACAACATAGATGGATGCTTGATTTTTTCATTAAGCCTCCTTGGTCTGACACATAGCAGGGTTAAAGGTCCGTTTTAACAACATCTTGCCACGATAATCAAAAACGACCCCATGAATGGCTTTAACACGTGATAAACGCTTTTTGTTATTATTAGCGTCACGACAATATCTTACCTGAAGCTGCCCTAGGGAATTCTTTAAAAATTGATCGCGAGCCGAAGCTGGCATTAAGCTAAACACTTGCTTCATTTTTACATTCAAGCTTACTTCACCTTCATCAGATACGTCCCCATCTGTTACCACACCTAACCCAAAATCATAAGGCAATTTGTCAGCGTAAATGCCTTTTTGTGCTCTTAATTCTTGCGCGGTGTACCAATTAGAGGCCGGCATTTTTTTTAATTTAACTTGTTTGTCTTGGGCTAAGTTCTGGTTTTGGTGAGCTACACTAGTTGTGGAATCTACCTTTGTTGAAGCTAAATTAGTAGTGGCGCTAGAAGCTAATAATTCGTTTTCTAATGACTCAACATCATTTGTAGGCGTGGCGTAAGCCCACGTCATTAAGTTTAAAAAAATAAGGCCTAAACCTAAGGCTAATAACTTACTCATGCAATTCATGTCATAATCCTAAGTTGAAATTTACTAAAACCTGTTTTGCTCTAGCTAAATCTACCGTTTAGTAATCTCAATTTAATAATCAAAAATCTGTTAACACTTCGTTTTCACCCCAAAGCGGAATGTAAAAACCAAGGTCCGTTCCTGCTTCTAGCAGTAACCTCAATCTCTAGCGTGATCTTACGCCTTTTATGCTCTTTAGCGCACTTTGGCGCACTTTGGGCCTTTTAGGACCAAGCAAGTCCCATGGGCCTAGTTAAAGCTGTGCTGACACCAAGTTGCTGTGCCGACCCAAGTTACTGAACAGCCCCCAAGTTGCCTAACGGGTCTCAAGCTAAAGCCACTTTTTTACAAATCTAACCAACGCTTTGTCTATTTTAAGTTAAATTTACCCAAACCACCAAAATAAAACACTTGCTCTCCAAACAATTTATGCTCCTCTAAGCAAAAGTGCGCTTTTAAAACAACAAAAGCACAGATTACTCCGTGCTTTTAGTTGAGCCTGCCTTCATTCCGTATTTTCTAGTATTTTTTTTGCAAGCAACTATACAATAGCACATTTATAGAAAAAATGAATGTTTAAGCCTAAATTTCTAGATAAAGCTCGCAAGCTTACCAAAACTTAACCATTTAAGACCAACTCCTAAGAAGCCTAAAAGCTCCCTCCTCAAAAGCTAACATCACCTTAAAAGTTAGCATCTCCTTAAAACCAAGCTCTAGGTGACATCCTCCCCCACCTATAGAGGTGGGAGACTTCTTGCCGAGTTCAGTTAAAATGATGCCAGCTCTTTAAAATTTAGTGTCGCAACCTATCGCACGTAGAACTTGTCAAAGTAATTTTATAGAGATCTTGCCCCTCACTTGAATAAATCAAACGGTATTCGTCGACCATATCGATTAACTCAGTACGTAAAGATTTGCTTGCACATAACTGCGTGGCAATTCCCTCTGGAGTTTGGCGTTTACGCTGGGCTTGGGAAATCGAAAAATAGTTGGTAACTACACTCCCTGGCCCTACTGTTACTCGTTCTAAAGTCACATCACGATTATAAACTAGCGGGAATTTTTTTCCGGCAAACCGCGCAGGCATTATATTAAGGCGCAGGTTATTTTCCGTATAACGACCATCTGCCCTAAAAAATGCCGGATCTCTAACCTCAGTCTTACGATTAAAATCAGCGGCCTGATTACTGCCAAGGACCCGCGACCAAAAAATTAAAACCGCCAAAGATAAAACAATCAAAGTTCCACTAAAGAGCAAGACCAATCTAAAGAAACGGCTTAAACGTTCCTCAACCGAAGGCTTTTTAGAAGAACGAGTAGTTCTGCGTTTAGCCCCAGGTTTAGTCCCGGTGCGCGCTGGACTCTTACGAGTAGTAGCAGCACCTTTAGATGTCAGCCCTAATGCGTTATCACTAGCTGCCGGCGTTTCGTTTGCTGTTTGAGCTTTAGGATTTTGCGCCTTCTCTAGCGCTTTAGCCGCCAAATCTTCATAACTACCAGCTTCATTAGGACTAAGCTTATTAGTTGAGGCGGGTTTAGCAAAATTTGCGAGTGACGAACTAGAGCTCGAAGCTCGCGCTTGAGCTTTAGAGCTAAGATGAGTCGCTTCTTCCTGCGCAAGACTATTTACCGCAAGATCTGAAGGTAAGCTAAGGTCTTTATCGTTTTCGGGGCCCATAAAATTGCCTGCACTCCGACCGTTTCTCATGGTTCTATATCCACCTATAGTTACTTTACTGTTTTATGCGCTTAAAACAAATGAGCTCTTTAAAATTAACTAGAAATAAATAGAGTCTCACTTACTCCAAAGAAACCAAAACCACCCCCAAGTTTATCCGCTCGTTCGAATTTGCTTTTGGAGTAACTTAAAGGGTACTTAAGGTGTTACTTAAGTATGGGCTTAAGCTATTTCGCCCTCCTGGCCGTTTTATTTCTACTTTAAATTCGATTTTAACCTTAAATTGAATTCCTACTTTTAAGGGTATTTCGTAATTATAAGGCATCTTGCTTTTCTAAACTGCCACCTATTCCACAGTGCCGGCAAGTATTTAAAAATAAGAGCTTAAATTTATGCCCTTAGCCTTTTGGAGCCAAAAAAACGGCTTTCGTAAAAAAGCCGTTTTCGCTGTTTTGATTTTTTGGGCTTAGATTTTAGTTTTAACTGAACTCGGCAAGAAGTCCACCACCTCTATAGGTGGGGGAGGATGTCACTTTAAACCTTCTCTTTAGCGTAAGCTTAATTCTAGATTTACCATAAAACTCATCAAGCTTCATGCATCTATGCTTTAAGCCATAGCTGGAGCTACAACTTCAGGAATATCATTTCCATTGTTTGAATATTCAAGCGCTTCATCGAGCGTACGAGTAAAGTGCACTTCAGGGAAATTCTTGCTAAACCCAGACTTCACCATTACGCGCAGTGGTTGGTAAGTAACCCCTGAAATCACAACCGCAATGTTACGTTTGCGCATATCCATGCAGAATTGAGCGAAACAATGGTAACCACCGGCATCGAGCATGTTAACCACATCAAAAGCTAACACCACCCCACGTGAAGATTCGAGTTCATGTCTAATCTTACGGAAGGTTCTTTCGGCAGAAGCGAAGAAGAGTGGACCGCTGATACGGTATGCCCCGTAGGTTACATTAAGTTTTTCATCAACCTGACGCTGTAAAGTAAGGTCAAGAACCTTGGTCATTCTAGCCATATCGCGCATGAAGACGATAGAAGCCATGATAATACCAAAACTAATAGCCACTACCATGTCAAATACTACAGTACAGAAGATACAGCAGAACATGATGAGCACATCAGTTCTAGGTGCAGTACGCGCCAAGTTTACAACCTTACGCCATTCACTCATGTTATAAGCCACAATGAGCAAAAGAGCACTCATAGCTGCTAATGGTAAATATGACAAGAACGGAGCTAAGAACAAAATAGCAATTAACACGAAGAGTGAGTGTACAACCGCAGCTACTGGAGAAGTACCGCCAGCACGAACGTTTGCCGCACTACGAGCGATCGCCGCAGTTGAAGTAATACCACCTAAGAATGGAGCTACTAAGTTACCAAGCCCCTGACCAAAGAGTTCGCCATTTGAATGGTGACGAGTATCGGTCATACCATCAAGTACTACAGCGCAAAGCAATGATTCGATGGCACCAAGTACAGCCATGGAGAATGCGGCCACGATAAGTGACTGAATGGTCGCAAAATCCCATACCAATGGATGAGGTTGGCCATCAGCACCGATTGGGCCAGGAAGATTCCAAGGTAAAACAAATTCAGGTAAAAATGGTGGAATCCCGTTGCCAATAGTCCCATCTGGGTTAGTGTAGTGGAACTTGCTTCCGATTGTAGCAATATCCTGCCCACAGTAGTTAGCAAATACCCAAGCTACTAAAGTACCAATTACCACTGCTGGTAAATGAGGTGGGAACTTGATCTTAAGCTTAGTCCAAAGCACTAATACCGCTAAAGTAACCGCCCCAACGACAGCGTCACCCCAAGAAGCGGCCCAATCCTTAGCCGATAAGCCGTTACCGATAGCGGCAATCTTACCGAAAAACCCTTCTGGCATCGAAATATTGAGCCCTAAGAAATCTTTAAACTGTAAAACCGCAATGGTAATCCCAATCCCCATGGTAAAACCTAAGGTTACTTCAATTGGGATAAATTGAATTAAACGCCCCAAGCGACCAGCAGACATGATTAGGAGAATAAAACCACTGATAAGGCTTGCTACACACAAACCAGCCGGACCATAAGCCTGTGCTATTGGGAACAAGATCACCACGAAAGCCGCGGTAGGACCAGATACGCTGAAACGTGAACCACCAGTTAAAGAGATCACAACCCCAGCTACAAGAGCGGTATAGAGACCGTATTCAGGATTTACCCCAGAAGCAATAGCCAAAGCCATAGCTAAAGGAATAGCAATAATGCCAACAATAATACCAGCGGTGATATCGCGAAGGAAACGTTTCAGGGTATACGGTTCCTTAATCATGGAATCCTGTACCGCCGAACCGAAATGGAAAAGAGAGTGACGAAACTTAACGATTTTTCGTCTAGTTCTTATGTTTGCCATATTTAGGTACTTTTCTGCAGTGAAATTAACATCAAAGCTGTCCGTCAAAAAACGGCGGGCAGAAACCAGGGTAATTATACTAACTATGCTATTAAATGACAATGAATTGTTACTTCTATCACAAAATATAACATTGGATTTCGAACTCAAAACCTTGTCTTTATCTAAAAATCGCCCTGAAAATCAGTCAATTTACGCTTTATTTTTAATAATTTAAAACATATGTAACCACATATTTTGCGTAGTTATCGCTAAAATACTTATAAAATAGGCTTTTCAAAATTTTCCTACGCTAAACGGGACTTATGCGCAATACTTAAAACTTGAGCGCTTAAATTAACTAAACGGTTACGATGCCTTTGACGCCACACTCCAGCATTCATGCCGATTTCCACTCCACATAAACTAGCATATCTTTGAGCAACAAATAACCTATCGGTCAATATTAGAACGTATAGATAGCGGATTTGGCTGGCATAGCTTAGATGGAGGACGCCTACATTATTTCCCACTGGCATTATAATTTCGCCCCCTGCAAATTCGGCCCGTAAGTGCTCGTTTAAGTGAGGCGACTTCTCAATATGAGGCTCGGTTTTTAAATCAGCACCGGTAACGCCTTGGGTAAAAAGATCTGCCTTATCATCATTGACGCCCTCAAGCGAGGCATTTAATGCTAATTTGTCATCTTCCTCTTTGGTATTAGCCTCTTCCCTAGTTTTAACATGATCTTGAATGTGCGCTGATTCGTGACTATTTAAAGTTCTAGGCTGCTTAAGCGCCTTGCCATTAGTCTTAATCGCCTCCATCTTTGAGCCGAGCAAACACTGGCTTCTTTTTAATTCGGCCTCTAAATTTGAAATTAGGGCTTCGACTAGCTCCCGCGCACTCATAAACACCTTCCGATCTCGAGGAGCTCGACTTTCAAGATATGCTAACGCCCGTAATACACTACGCCTAAAGCGTTTATATACCTGTAAAACTTCCACATCAAAAAACACCGGTTCTAACTTTTTTACCAACCGAGTAGATTTATTTGGAATTGTTGTCATGCTGATAAGCCTTAAATAAAGTTAAAGTATGCCAAATAAGATGAGTTTAGCCTAATGAATTACGAGAGATTGTTGGGATTAAAGGCGAAGCGAGAAGAACCCAGGGCAAAGAACGAAGGGCGATGGTCCAAGGACGAAGGGTACCCCCAAAAAACTTACGCTTTCCCCTCCCTTTAAATTCCTCTCAAAACTGCCAATGCTAGTTTTCGTCAATTCCTGAGTTTCGCAAGTTTTTCTCCCAACCTCAAAACAAAAAGGCCTTTGGTTCTAGATGTAGCAACACCCAGTTCCAAAGGCCTAGCATAGAGTCATCTTAAAAAGCCCCCTAGCTCGGACGCAATAAGAAATGACTGTGAAATTTTTTGATGGAGACTTAACAACTCCTTTAGTTTACGTTTTGGGAATTAATAGACGCTCCGTGACATCCTCCCCCACCTATAACATCCTCCCCCACCTATAGAGGTGGGGGACTTCTTGCCGAGTTCAGTTAAAACTAGAGCAGACCTAAATGTATGGACCTACCTTAATTTAAGAGGCTACCTAAAAATACAGCCCTACCTAAAAACTCAAACTTCATTTATCTTCAACCTTAGTATGTGAACTTTACGGGATAAAAAAAGCGTCGCTATTTACGGCGTATCTATCGCTCGGATCTTCAGGGTTTAGCATAAATACCCGGTCATCTGGCATAATAGTAGCGTCATTATCGGTTAATTCATGAGAATCTTTGTTGGCAAAATCTTTAACTTGAGGTTCCGTAGAGGTGTCGGTCGAATTTTGGGTAGCTGCCGGATTTGGAGTTGCCTTAGGTTCTCCCACCATAAACTTACCCTTAGGATCAACTACGATATTGCATTGACCACTTTTGGCCCCGGTAACTTGAGCCGCGTTTGCCGCAATCTGCTCTAGGTTACGCCTAAAGTTTCGCACGGATATCGACATCATAACTATCGCAATTCCACTTATAGTCCACACACCGATAATATTGTAGCCATCTAATTGGCCACCAGTTGCGATAATACCAACTACAGTGGAGAGAATCATAGGACCGGTGAGCGCATAGGTACCCATATGTAAAGCGGCTTTAAATGAAGTCTTTATGTACATTAAACGCATGATAATTTTGCCAAACAAAGCCACAAACAAAAGGCAATTAATGTACTTAAGTAAAAACGAAATAAACAGCACTAAAAACATAAAAGGCAAACCAAAAATATCTACCATTTTTAGAGTGGCCTGTATTAGCATGTCAGAGGTTAAACTCTGCCCAACTAACCCCATTTCTGCGTAATTCATCGTCGTTGAACTAAGCCCATTGTTTACCATCATGCGGTCATTAAATAACGTAATAAACATAAACGGTTGCCCACTAGGACGAATATAAGCCAAGATCTCGTCTTTTACAGTCGCATTTTCTGGGTTAATAAGTAAAAATGGCGCGCCAGTTTTGTTCTTAACCACTACATAACGCCGTCCTTCTGCATCAGTGATAAAGTTGGATGCTTTAGGATCGCTAGAATCTGCGATAAATGATAATTGCCCTGCAGGATCGATCATAAAGGCCGGAATTTGGTTTTGGACAAAGTCTTTTTCCGCAGAAACATAACTTCTTACTTGCATATAGGAAAATACTGAAGCCACCATTGCTAAAAGCAAACAAAGTAACGCTATATAAACAACACAATGGTTCCAACGAGTGTTATACATTTTTGTAATAAAAAAGGCTGGAGAGTACGCTGACCTATACACACTCACCAAAAAATTAGTTATAAATTCCATGACCCTAACACCTATTATCCTTATGTGCGTCTTTTAGTTGCTTGCAATAATTTGGGAGAACTCAAAAAGTTCTCTTTAATCAGGTACTCTTTAATCAAGTTTTTTTAATCAAGTTCTCTTTGATAAAAAATGAGGTTGCAAGACCTACTAGTTTTTATTATAGCTTATTTTGGGGCTTTGGTTTGCACAAGATATTTTAAGAATTTTGCTACTCTAAACGCGGCTTTTAGCTTTAGTACTTATTGCTTTAGTAGTTAGATACTCTATCGATAGCACTTGAAGCCAAGTTAGTGCCAAATTTTTGCTTTAACCTTTTAATTTAAAGTTTATAAGTGGTAAATTAACTCTAAGTTTTGAGAAGTTTTAGATCCTTGCTTTATGTTCAGCTTAAAAAACTCTATATTTAACACTTAGCAACCATTATCTGTAGACATACGTTGAATTTTTTGGATCACATTAGGAGTTAGTCATGAAATCACCACTAACTTGCGCCTTTGTCGCAGGTCTTTTATTATCAGCTTCAAGTGGAGCTTTAGGATCTGGGGCTCATTATTCACGTTTACTCCCAACAGATGAGCCAGCTAACCCCATTGGCTTTTATAGCAATGGTTGCCTTCGTGGCGGTCAAGCTGCTGACCAAAAGAACCCTTATTACCAAATTATCCGCCCTCAAAATCGACGCTACTTTGGGAGCCCTAGACTTTTAAGCTTTATCAATTACTTAGGACAAGAAGCTCATACCCAAAAGTTACCTATTTTGTTAATTGGTGATATGTCTATGGGACGTGGTGGACCATTTAATGGAGGGCATGCTAGTCACCAAAACGGCCTAGATGCTGATATTTGGTTTCGGATGACCAAAAAACCACTCTCTCGCCAAGCACTAGAAAAGCCCCAGGCTCTTACGATCGTATCTGATAGCTACAAAACCGTAAACCAATACTACACGCCTAAGATCTACACCTTAGTTAAACTTGCTGCCTTACATCCCGATGTAGAACGAATCTTCATCAACGCTGCAATAAAAGTACAATTGTGCCACGACGCACCTAAAGATGATCGCGCATGGCTCCAAAAGGTCCGTCCTTGGCCTGGACATACAGCTCATATGCACGTCCGTTTAAGTTGCCCACTTGATTCAACGTCTTGCACTCCGCAAAATCCTGTCCTCCCAGGTGATGGCTGTCAAGAAGCGCAACAAATTATCGCCGAAATCGGTAAACCCAAACCAATAACTCCAGTTACCCCTAAACCGAAAAAGGTTTTACCAATGGAATGCCAATTGTTGTTAAATCCAAACATTAAGAGCGCCCCAAACGCCCAACATGTAACAACCATAAAAAAGTAGGTTGAGCTTTGCTTTCATCAAATCTCCCCGCTCAAAGCAAACTCAAAGTAAAAGTTTAGTCCTACCTCAAAATAGGCGTACGCCCAATTAAAAAATTAAGCCAATTGGCCGAAAAACCAATTGGCTTAAACTTACATAATTTTAAATGTAGGCTCCTAAATGTGGACTTCTAAATACATACTGCCTAAGCCTTATAAAGCAAAGCGCTTAGCCAGGTTTTGAAGGCCAGGCTTTAAAGACTAGCATGCACTTTTAATCAAAGAGCGAAGGCATTCTGCGCTTTAAGTATGTAGCTAAACGCGCTGCATTCACTGAGCCTTGGAAAGCTAGCTGGTCCTTTAAAATACGCCAGCTTCTTAAATGCACCATATCCATATCGATATGATGATCGCGAAGCACTGACGTTACTGCTTGACTAAAATCAAATACGTATTCATTTTTTTTCATGCTTGGAGTTACAGTCATGAACTTTAAGTTGCGGCATAAACGGTGTAACGCAAACCTACCTAGCTTAAAGGTTAAAGCAAGCCTCTTACGCGCCAACCATGAACCATTAGGCAATTCAACGTCGTTTAAAACCGCTTCCACACGTAAGGTTTTTTCCGCAAATACTATGTCTTTGATGGTTAAATTTAGCACGTACAAACCGCGACGCGCATGAGTAACCTGTAAAACCAATTGCCCAGCTTCCGTTCCACAAACCGTCACTTCTTTAATGTTGCGAGGTAAATGGCTTTCGGCGATAGCCTGATTGATTAGAGCAAACGAAAAAGTAAAACGCCCTAGCACAACATCTTCAAACCGCTGTTCCTTCCAGAAACTTTTGGCCAAGCGCTTAAATACATCAAATTCAGAACTGACCTGATTCTGAACTGCTAACACCCTGGTTTCATGACGCTCATGGATCTGTTCAACTACATTTGAGTCAAACATGGTTTCATCCATAGGCTGATAAAAACTGTCTATGCCTTGTGGGGTCATAAAAATCGTCTCCTGTAGGAATGCAGTCCGGATCCAAACAGCGATCCGGACTAGTTGTAGAGCTACAACCAGACTCTACTCAATAATAATGCTGTCGTCTTCCACTAATGAAGAAGGCCCTGGTTGTACTGTATTAGTAGGTGTTACTGTTTGAATCGGTTGCACCGGCTGAACATTAGTTGAAGTTGATGGAGTTACCCCATCGATAGTACCAGTTACTACATTTGATTGAGAATCTAAACTCCCGCTTGTAGTTACAGGTTGTTCAATGAGCGAACTTTCCTCAAAATACATTGGGGTGTCTTCGGTGGTTATTGCATGTCCCGCAGCTTCTACTGGAGCGGTAGCAGTACCAGCTGGCGCTACAGACTGCACTTTATCACCACGAATAACCTTAGCTACCTGAGAATCCGCAGAAATGTAATCAAAGATCTTAACTACTTTACGAACCCCGCTAATTTGACGCGCAACATTTACAGCGCGAGCAGCTTCATCTTTAGTCACTAACCCAATAAGATATACGACCCCGTTTTCGGTGATAACCTTAAATCTACCAGAATTAATATCTTCACCAAATAAAAGCTGAGTCTTCACCTTAGTGGTAATCCAGCTATCAGTTGAACGTTGCCCAAAGTCCACTGGTGCAATCTTTTCAACCTGGTCAATTACTTCACGTACTTGATCGATCTTAGATAAACGCTGTTCGATGTATGTTAGATATGAAGCATCTTGACACTGACCAGTTACTAATACTCGGCCATTCACAGAAGTAGCTTCTAAACGGCTAGCTTCATAGATTTCACGATTATTTGATAACACTCGAGAAGCTTTTAGTTCGATCGATTTATCATCTACCATAGTGCCTGCAGAACGACTATCAGCGGCCATTACCGCCCCTGTACCCACTGCGCCCCCAGCAACTAAAGCAACACAACCGGTTTGACTTAATGCAGTCAAAGCACAAACCGCACCTAAAATAGCTAATTTTCTCATAGTCCTATGTATCCCTTTATACAGAATGTAATCACCTTAAGTATAATATATTTTAATGGTTTAGGAATGGTTGAATTCGTAAATGCGTCTGCTACGACTCAAAAAAAAACAGGAATGAGCTTTTTTAGAGCTGCATTCCTGCTTAAAGTTTGTTTTTACACGGTTTAAACAAATTTGAGAGTGATGCTTTAAGCTTTAATCCACCTCAAATTTAATGCTGACATGAATCCTTTACCTTTTTTAGTAACATGGGATGTTCTTCTGGTGGCACCTCGTTAAACTCACGGTTTAAAAGTGCATCAGCGCGCGAACTTCCATTGTACTTCTTGGCGTATTCAAGCCACCCAACTGCATCTTGCGCCGAGTTTCGGTAAAGTCTAGTTGCTAAATACAAAATAGCTTCTTCATTGTTTAAACAAGAAGCGTTTACGAGTAAAGTTCGATCAGTACCATTATAGGTTTCTGGAATATCATGACCTTCTCTAATTAACACCGCCTCTAAGAACATGGCATCGGTATTTTTTTGTTCAATAGCGCGGTCATACCATTCCAAAGCTTTAACATCACTTTGTTCTACCCCACGTCCATATTGATACATCAATCCTAAAAATACCTGGCTTAATGCATTATCTTTGTATTTTTCAAAGATTGGCAACGCTTCGGTGTAACGTTCGGCCACGTATAGTAAACGCGCCAAATTGATTCCGGCCTTCACGTGCCCTGCTTCATATGCACTCTTATAGGCTCGGTAGCTTTCATCGAGTTTCTTTTGAGCATAGTAGATCTCACCTAAACGCGCCCAAGCTTCTCGGCTTTCAGGTTCTGGTAATTTGGTCGCACGGAGGTACCATGTAGTCGCATTTTCGATGTCACCACTTTCTTGGCTGGCACTAGCTAAAGGGAAAATAGCGTTTTCTATCCCCCCAGAAACTGCTTGTTTTAGATATTTGACCGCATTTTCTAAATTACGTTCTACTACATACCCATCAAACAAAGCTAAACCGTACCTAAAAGCTGCTTCCGCATTGCCTTCGTCAGCGTGTTTTTTAAACATCTGAACGGCATCTTCTTCTGAACCGCTAAGAGCACGACCAGAGTTTATCATCACCGCCCGTAAATAATCGGCGTCAACATGACCAAGTTTGGCCGCTAAAGATAGATAATGAAAGCCTTGTACGTCATCACGTTTAACCCCGATCCCTTCGGCAAACATACGTCCATACCAATAAAGTACTTCAGGGTTATCTGGTTCAATTTCGTAAGCTTTAGTGATGTAACGGGAACTTTCGTTAAAATTCTGTTCAATCCCAATCCCATCATAATATAAAGAAGCTAAAGCCAAGTCAGCCAACGCTAAGTTGCCTCGTTCCGCAATACGAATGTAGTGCAAAGCCTCTTTAGCGCTTTTAGTTACCCCGTAGCGACCATAACGGTACACTTTGTATAAAAACAAAGCCGCCTGCGCATCGGCTTTTTCGTTAACCATTGTCCTGAGATCATTTAAGGCTTTAGTGCGGGTATTTTGGTCAGGACTATTTAAGTCGATTTCTGCATGTAAAACGCGTACTTGGTCTTTATATTTTCGGTCGTTTTCAATCTTACGCAAAACGTAATCGGCTTTAAGTAAACTCTGTTCACCACCAGTGCCATCGATATAGCAACGAGCTAGCAGCAATCTTTCTTCAGGGGTAGCTTTGTTAGCTTCTGTTACATTTTTTAATAAAGCCAAAGCTTCCTGGCTATGATCACCTGGAATTTTCTTTTGTAAATATAAGGAAGCTAGCTTATAAAACGCACGATAATCGTTATGACTTGCAGATTTTTTTAAATAGAATGCTGCGCGATTGAAATCACCTTTAGCCCAAAAGTAATTCCCAGCTTCGTACATGGCTAGATGTTCACCTAACCCATCTGCTTGCTCTAAAAGTTCAATACCTTTTTCTTCATTTGCAGGTACCCCTTCGCCATTTAAATACATGGTACCCATGTTGTATGCATAAATTGATGGGTATTGTTCTTTAATATTTAAGTAGCTATTTACCGCATGTTGATAATCTTTAGTTTTACGGTAGTAAGTAGACAAATAAAGCCATGCATCGCTTGAGCCTGCATCCGCGGCTTTTTGATAGAGAGCTGCTACTTCAACTTGGCTCAGACCGTTTTTTTCTGCTGTTTGGGCTTGACTATAAAGTTCAGTGGCCGATTCACCACAACCAGACAACAACCACCCGGTTACCATGGCAGTCGATACAGCTATCGATAACCTCTTACAACTAATAATCAATGGTTTACTTCCTGTAATTTCTTAAACGTTCTTTTTTGTGCTTCAAGCCTTAACTTCCATTCTTTAGGCTTGAAATCTATATTGTAATATAGATTTAGCTTTATGTACTTATCCTACCTCAAAAAACGCTAAGAATATATTTAGAAATATGACTAAAGATTTGCTCAACACTTTGTTAAAACTTAATGGTTTAGAACTTACAACAACATATTTGGTAAGGCTACTTGGTGATGCCTACGTAAGGAACCAGCTGCCTTTCTGACCACTACATCAAAGAACATCAACGGTCCCGCTGCTTTGCTAGCACAAGAACCAATTAGTTTGCCTGTTGCATCGTAGTAAGTTACGGTCCCTGCACCATCGTCATTTGCGCGTCCCGCAAAAACACCTTCTTTATCAAAATATGAAGTTTCATAAGTACCGGTCCGTACGGCACGGCCGATATATTCTCGGGCTTCACTATAAAATCGAGTTTCCCCAGAGCTAGCCATTTTCGCAGTAGCGACTACATTCCCGTGCTCTAAAATCTGGGTCCGGCCTAACATATCTTCCCTTACTTCGAGATTACCAGCTTGCACTTTGGTGGGCACTACTAATGTGCAGGCAATCAAGGCCATCATATAAATTACTTTTTTCATGGTTTTCTTATTAACTCCGCCTTATTTCGGAGGATGTTCGAACCTTAACACCACTAGGTTTAATTGGCTGTTACCATCGTTATATCAAACAAATAGTTACAAAACCAAACAACGCCACAATAATCTTAAGGAACTTAGCATTGACTACTTATTTATTTTAAGTTGAAAGCTTGTGGCTTTTAGTTCATTGTTCACCAACTAAAAGCCAACTAGTTAAAATAGCGCCTATGCCATAATCAGTTTTACTTGGCTCAAACCTTGGTTTTAATAAAAAACTAGGCTTAACTTTAAATACTTCACTTGTGTTTTAAAGAAAGAAGAAAATTAATGTTTCCGCAACTTAACTGCATTAACTCTCACCAACTCAATCAAGCACGAAGTTAGGTAGCAATGCTACCTTTGGTGTGACGTTATGATAATGATTTCACTTTAACAAAAATGTCTTAGTGATCAAAAACCATAGGCTAAAAACAAGAAGTTATTGATCGAGGTAACATTACCGCAAAATATATGGACTCTATCTTGATAAGCACCGCTCATCTCTATCTTATCGCAAAAAAATATTGTCGAGACTGCGTTTAGAGAGTTTACGGTATTAAATGATGCAGATAGACTTACTGTACACAAGTATCTTACAAAGGCAAGATTTTTATTCATCTCCAAGCGTAAACCCTGAGAATAATGATGTCTGCTTTTGTCACTAAAAATCAAACAGATAATAATAAGCTACCAAGTGATTCATTAAATAAGCTAATGCTAAAGCTACAAACACTTCAAGCGAGTAGGCTCGCAGGCAGAGGAAGCTAGATAGTAAAAGAGATCTCTAAAAAACTAGAGATCTCTTCGATTTACTTGGTGTAGCCTATCCCAAAGCACGTCAAAAATTAGAAAATATGACGGCGGGAGTTTAGGACTTATGCATCCTTCTTTGGTAATACAAACTTACGAACCAAGCCTTCTTGGTAAGCTGCTAAGTTATCAAGTTCCTGGTTGCTGCTAGCTAAACTTTCAATTTGATGCAAATTATCATCACAAAGGAGAGTTATCTTTTGCATGTTGTCGGAAATAGAGTTAGCTGTTTTACCTTGTTCTTCAGCCGCATCTGCAATCATGATATTCATATCTGAAATCTTAGCAATAGCTACTTTGATTTCTTCAATAGACGCACTAGCATCAGTTGACTTTTCTTTAGTCACTGTCATTTCGTCCAAGCACTTATTAGAATATGACACTGCTTTTCCGACTGATTCTTGGAGCGCGGAAATCATGTTTTTAATTTCATTGGCACTAGAAGCAGTAGTATTAGCTAAGGTACGTACTTCGTCCGCAACCACCGCAAAGCCACGCCCATGTTCACCCGCACGAGCTGCCTCAATTGCCGCATTCAATGCTAACAAATTAGTGCGATCGGCCACCCCTTTAATCACCCCGATGATCTTGCCGATGTTTTCACTCATCTTGTTGACGTCAACAATAACCGCAGTAGTTTCTGAAATCCGACTAGACAAATTATCTGCAGTCACCACCGTTTCATTCATGATAGCTTGTGAACGATCAGCAATTTCAACCATTTCATGGACCGCGGTTAAAACATCAGACGCAGATTTAGCAACTTCTTGGGAATTAGCGCTCATTTCATTCATCGCTGAAGCTACCGACATGGTCTCGCCTCGCTGTTCAGTTAAGGCTTGCTTAGAGGCTTCAGATGCTAGCATATTTTTAGAAGATTCAGCCTTTAAACGCCCAGAAGCATCAGCAATCAAGGATAAGGCTTCAGCTACTTTAGAAGACAATTCGTTGATGTGAACTGACAAGGTACCAAATTCATTGCGTTCAGCGATATGTAAAGAACGACTCATATCACCAGAAGCCACTCGCTTCAAGCCTTCAAGGATCGCCTTCATCGGTTTTTTAATGCTACCACCTAATAAGATCAAAGTAATCATAGCCATTACAATGGCAATAACAACGGCAGTTATCATCACTATATTTGAGCGTGCATATACATCCTTAGATTCAAAAGTAGAATGTTCAATCGCTTTTTTAGAAATGTTTTGGATCCCTGCAATGACCTTTTGAATTTCTAGAATGCTTTCGTAACCCTGGTCAGATTCATTAGCGATTTCTTCTGAAATCTTTACTAAACGAGCATGGCGGGATAGTAAACCTTTTTCATCAGTAATATTAAAACGGAATGTATCGAAGAATTGGCCCATGTTGTTCTTAAGATCAGGCATTTCCACGAGCAAATTATTTAACTGTTCTTGATAGAGATTGAACTTAACTTTTAAAAGTTTAACTTTTTCATCGATAAACTTACTTTCCGTAGCCGCTAAAACCTCATTCGCTAAAGCTTCCACCTGCCCCTGAAAAGTAGCCATATTTAGATATACGTTGCCCACATAATCGTCATCAATGGATTGCTTAACGTTTTCTTCTTCATTATGGAATAAAGTTAACCATGGCATAAAGCTAGAGCGGTCTTTATCAAGCCCTTGCTTAATTTTTAAGTATTCATGGTATTTGGTTGGTAAACTATCAGTAACTTCAATGTAGTGCGCAGAAGAGGTCGCCAATTTAGTGATTTCCGCTAAAATAGCTTCGTTCTTTTTGGAAGTTTCGACAAATTTTTGTAACGCCTGCTTAAAAGAGGAACGAACTTGGTTGTAAGCCTTAATTTCGGCATCAAATCCCTTGAAGTTCCTTTGGCTTAAAACCGTATTCAACCTAAGATTTGATACTAAAAGCTTAATTTCAACTTCATTAACTTCATTTAAAACCGGCATTGTAGAATCAGTAATATAGCTAATGGAAGAATTCATGGAGTTAAAGTTAGAAGCACTAACTCCATAAAGAGCCACGAGGAGTAGAATTAACACCCCAAACCCTACGTACACCCCATTTAAAACAGAGCGTCTAATGAAGCGATAAAGCCCCAATGACAAATAATCCTTCCAACAAGCTTTGTTGGTAGACTTGTTTTGATTCTGCGCTTTGCCCTGTTGTTTATAAGCTGAATTTAAAGCTGCACCTTGTGGCGCTTTAGCGTCGTTATTAGCTTGGTCTGAAGCCAAGTTAACCTTGTTTAGAATTAGCTTGATATATTTGTTCATAGGTTTAATTCTTTACTGCTGGAACTCAAAAGCCCAACCTTTTACAGCGTGCTTTTAACTTCTAATCAAACAAAATACAAACTTTGAAGCATCTTCGTTTTTGCCATTTAGTTTTGGGTCATTCATATTTTTAAGTGTTTAGGTTCATTGTTTTAATAAATGTGGACTAAACCTCTTAAAAACATAGCTTTTAAATTCGGTATTAAAGCTTTTATGTGTCTAATGACCTAGGCGCTTTCTATATCAATACCTAAAGAGTTAGGACCTAACCATATCAAAACGCTTTAATCAAACTAAAAACTCTAGAATTAAATAAATCGAGGTTTAACCTAAGGTTGCCCAAACAATTTTTAACCAATCCTAAACACTACTTAAACAAATGCAAAAACAAAAACACATCATAAATGTCTTCCTAGCTTGCATCATACTGAAAGATATCAATAAAAAATGTTAAGTACACGGCACATAATGCTTAAAAAAAATTAAAAACGTAATACAGGTCTTGTTCTAACAATGAAGTTTATATATTGCAAGCATCGCTAATTTAACGGCTCAACAAACTCCCGTCCTTCATATACCATAGCTCCTGTGGTCTAATCACACAGGAGTTTTTATGAACAAGTCCTTTTCATCATCACGACGTAAAGCAAAGTCGTTTTCTTTTATCGATATTTCTGAGCAAGCGAGTAAAGCGTCCTTGTCTACTGTTATGCCTTCAATGTCGGAACCTAAGTTGTTATGTGAAGTTGCTTTTGCTAACGGCAATACCATCAAGCTTTCAACTGCAGTTACTCCAGAGAACTTTAAGGTTTTGGTGAGGCTCTTAAAAGCCAATTCTCATTCTAAGCTTAGAATTGAACTTATTAAGGTCACGAGTAATAACCTTAAATTTACGATCAAACATAGCTTCTAGTTGGCGCTGCGCTTCAAGTTTTTGTTTAAATACAAAATAGCTACCACCAATATTTTTTTCATCAAAGAAATCTTTAGTTAAGCGTTTAAACTTAGTCAAGTTATCACTTAATTCTGGGTAATCGGTCGCAACTTTAGAGAGCTTTGCAGAGTAATCATTAATGCTACCTTCAATCTGTTTAGCAATGCCCTGAAGTTCAGTAATATCGTCAGTTGCAAAGAAAGTAGCAAACATGTTTTCTAGAATATCACGAGAGATAGTCATATCTTCAAATGCTACCTGCTGCGCCGGAGTAATACTACCAATTAAAACCTGTTCTTGTTTTTTTAGATCTGAAATAACCCCCATTAACTCTTGGTACCCTTCTTCACTCTTAGCCCGAGATGAAATTAATAGGTTTTGTTCATTAGCGTAACCTTCACTTTCAGTTAAAAGATTACGTACAGAATCCGCCAATTCATTGTCATCAGCTCTAAATGGTGAGGCTTTATATTCTAACATCGAAGCAAGAGCAAAGCTTAGTTCTTCACGGCTGTTCCAAAGTTCATCACGGTTAATTAAAAACATATCTCGATTATCGGTAAAACGAATTTTTATCATAGAAGCGTTGAAGCGGTTTAATTCGCTCTGTACTCTTGAAACTAAATATGCTTCTTGAAGAAAGACCACATTTGATGCGCTTACTGTTGTAATAACATCTTCTCCAGCTTCTGCCGTAAAAATACAACCAGCAACAACAAAAGCCATCCCGGTATTTCGCACTAAAGATGTGAATTTCATGTTTTTAACGAACCCTGTTCTTTTTTTGTCAATTATGATTAGTGATGCATCTAGGCTAAAACCTTAAAGCTTAGATTTCAAAATTAAACCAAGACACTCAACTTTTATTATTTATTATTTTGTCACGTTAGTTATCAATGGTTACAAGCTACTAAATTTAAGCTTACCTTAGAAGCTATGCCCCATAAATTACTAAACCAAGAAATTCTAGCGCACAAAAACTATTTAACCAAAAAAATGGCCTAGCTTAATGTGTGTTTTTTTAAACCGGTAACAATATTTAACATTCATGCTACCATTATTCAACTTTTGCTTACCTTTGCCTTGCGCTCTTATGGCAAGTCTGTCCTTAGTTAATCACCTAGCAAATGTTCCTACCAAGCAATGGGAGCAATTCCTGCTAAAATATAAGAGTAAACACGACCGGTTAGTGTCAAGCAAGTTTCCATCTTAAAAATTCAGAAGAAGGCAAGGTTATCTGTTCAGTACCACTGCGTTCCACAAAGGATTGTAATCTACAACGATAGTATTTTGAGAAGCTACAACTACTTTGCTTGAAGTCGTGGAAGATTTCGAGGAAGTTAAGTTTGGAATTAAAAGGTGTATTCATAAAACCCTCAACGGTAGAAATAAATGACGAGCTCTATTATCTACTATGTTGAGGAGATTGCGGATTTCACGGATTAGGCGATGGTGAAGTTACCTTGCACCCTCTAGATAATACCCATGCTAGGCACACAACAAAAAGGGAGCTCGAGCTCCCTTTTGAATATCTTAATAATTTGACTACCGACGTAGTTTTTCGTAGCTAGAAACTACTACTAAATTAGCAACCGCCCTTAAGCACAGTTACACTAAATGTGGTAGAATTTGTAGTAGCAATAGGTTCTGCATAATAAACAAGAGCACATGAAGTGTTTTCCGATGTTGCAGTTACTTTATGATTATTAGAGTCAACTGTGTAATCACCAGTTTTTGTCAAACCGGCACTTGACTTAGGCGCAAATACTAAAATATTTTTATTGATATCTCCAGTATAAACGCACCAATCGTTTGCTTCAGCATCGCATGGACCAGCAGCATTTTTTTGATCATAAGATTCTTCGTTTTGCAAAGCTTCAACTATACCTGCAACATCAGCAGCTGGAATACCAAACTTGGTAAATACTTCCTTTGCGCCTGTAGGGCAAGTGGTAATGTTCGTATTGTTTTCAACGCCACAGAACTTATCTAGTTTATCAGTTCCTTTGATAATAGACTTAGCATAAGACATATTTGCTGCGCTCTTAATCGCCCCAGAAAGGCCATTAAGAGCAGAAATACGAGCGTCAGTTTGTAAATCCATGAATTTTGGGGCTGCAATAGCAGCCAAAATACCAAGAATTACGATAACTACAACGAGTTCAATGAGGGTAAAACCATTTCTTTTCATATTTATTTCCTTATCAAGTCATGTTTGTTACATATTGAATGTACACACAGAGATTTAGTGTTTCGTCCTTGCAACTTCAATCCAGTGAGTTTTTTTTATACCCACCTCTACTACGTTTAATTTTAGTAAAAGCATAGTTCTTAATATGGCTTTGTTATCACAGTCTAATAAAAATATATTAAAAAAAACAAATATATCTCAAAATTTTGCTTACAAAACTTTTTAATCAATTGACATACTGCCTTTTATGTTTTTGATTCTTTTGAGTTAGCCTGCACCTAACGTAAGCTTTGCTCAACTCCACTCAAAAGCAACCTAAAACGGAAGACTAAACTCTAATTTTTCGCTTTGTGTACAGCTTATAAGTTTTTACAACTTTTTAGATGGCGAGATTTAAGTGTATTTAATGGCGAGGTTTGGACTCACACTACTACCATAATTAGCGCCACCATCTTTTTTTGTTGGGCTCTTGCCTTCTTTTACTTGCTCTTGCCTTGCTTTAGTTTGTTTAATTTTCAAAGCAAGGTCGCATAACCAAAACTTTTCTCTTTGATGTTTAAAACTAGGCTTTTAATTTCAGTTTTGAAATTTAGCTTTAAAACTTAACTTTAAAACGTAAGTCTCAAACAACATAGTATTACGTTATCTCGACCTTGCTTTTATAGGGAATTTTCCCTAACACCATTAGCACCTAAAGACACTAATGATATTAAAAACTAAAGACCAGTAACTTCTTCAAAATAAGCCTGAGGATGAGCGCAAGCTGGGCATACAGTTGGAGCTTCTTCGCCTTCATGAATGTAGCCACAGTTACGGCAACGCCAAATTACCTTACCGTCCTTCTTAAAGACTTTGCCTTGTTCAAGAGTTTCATAAAGAGTCTTATAACGTAATTCATGGCCCTTTTCAGCTGCACAAACAGCATCCCATACAGCAGCGATCTCAGGGAAGCCTTCTTCACGAGCAATTGCAGCAAAAGCTGGATATGCTTCATACCATTCTTCGTGTTCACCAGCAGCAGCTGCTTTTAGGTTTTCCAAAGTAGTGCAAATCTTACCAGCAGGAAAAGCCATAGTAATTTCCACATTACCACCTTCAAGGAACTTAAAGAAACGCTTAGCGTGTTCTTTTTCTTGGTCAGCAGTTTCAGTAAAAATAGCACTAATTTGTTCAAGACCTTCTTTCTTAGCTACAGAGGCAAAGAAAGTGTAACGGTTACGAGCTTGAGATTCCCCGGCGAAAGACTTGAGAAGATTAACTTCAGTACGAGTACCTTTTAATGATGCCATAATAATACTCCCTTTTATATTTATAATTGATTTAAACAAATGCAAATATGGCGCTTACGCTACGTGTTCAATTTTGCGTAGCCGTAAATACATCTGCTTAAAACATAACAGTAAGATTATCTCCAAAACCTCATTAAAAACTTTACCTTTTTAGAAGCTTTAACCCAAAACAAGCTCCTTTGAACCCCCTTTAAAGTATTTAACTAAGCTCCTTTCAAAACTAAGTTATTTTTGTTTTTAACGTTTTTGGAGACTAATATCCTCGCATTTCGAATTATAGACAAAGAAATGTGCGTCTTAAAACTTTTGTTGAGATTTTTTCTTTAAAATCGAGACTATTTACACAATATCATGTAACTCAAATAATTTTCAGTAAATTCAATTTATAAAAGGTTAAATTTTGCTCACTTTTAATCCAAGGTCATTCATTTTAAAAACGCTTTTACGAACTTTTACGACCTCTATTCAAGTCCGTTATTGATGACACCTTTAAAATCCTTTACTCTAGGCTTTAGAAGCCACACGCTTAAATAAAATTTCTAGCTTATAAAGATATAGATATAGCTTGCTCCGCACCCTTGGCGTTCTCTATTCTTATCTCGCTATTGCATCTTTATTTTTAGCCCAACCAACCACCGTAAATTAGATACAATCCATCAAATTGATGTAAAAACACTCAAACTGTTGCAATATAAAGCAAATAATACATTTCCTTAAAAAAAACTTGACGCTTTAAAAAAATGAAATATAATGGGCACAAGTTTTTTGAAACACATCGGTGATTAGCGCAGTCCGGTAGCGCATCTGGTTTGGGACCAGAGGGTCGTAGG
>ERZ1026876.328-NODE-328-length-29747-cov-5.424188_pt1 | contig 29747 bp, 30 predicted proteins | sample MGYA00380168_ERZ1026876 | MGnify/ENA primary metagenome ERZ1026876 (study PRJEB33269, sample SAMEA4719804) | human gut metagenome | biome: human-associated habitat; feature: organic feature; material: feces | place: Cameroon | collected 2013-10 ... | reverse complement strand
GCTCTATAGTATAATATATAAATATTTATATATTATACTATAGCCCTAAATGACACTTCCATTTTTCTTAATGACACTTAATGACACCCACTCTTAATGACACCCTGTAGGAAGCATCCTGCAAAATGATACAGCCTTAGAAAGAACTTTTTTCAACTCGTTATCTATTTGATTTTCAAATAGTTATCACTCTCAAATTACTCAAACAGACTCAATTATTTAATATTAAAATCGGAAAAGCTTGCATATTAGAAAAATATTGCTTATATTTGCAGAAAATTTCAGAAAAAGAGATATTGAGGAGTAAGAGGGGAGCTTATGGTACAAGAACGCAACAGAATACAATTGCCTCTGGAAGAAATCAAACTTGCCTTCGCTGCATCCTGCGTGGAGGGAACGGCGAGAAAGTTAGGAGTATCTTACATTGAAATATACGACAGAATGAGAAAAGTTGACCTCATCAACAAATTCATTCTGCCTCACTATGACACGCTGCACACGGAAAGCAGAGAATATCTGATAGAAGATATCGTAGAATGTCTAACTAATTGGGAGAAGAAATATCTGAAATACAATGGAACAGAAGAAATATAAGCAAATCGATACCAAGACTCCTGAGATACAAGAGATGATTCTCAGCTATCAGATTGGCGGTGTGGCCTACGAGCTGGCGCAGCGCCTGAACCTCTCTCCCGCTCAGGCTCTCGACATGTTCTATCGCAGCAAGACCTGTGCCCAGCTGCATGATAAGCGCACGGGCTTATACCTCATGAGCAATGGCTACATTGCCGACGACTTCATCATGGAAATGCAGAGGGGATAATGGAAGAATGGGAATTGATTATTCTATCTTCCATTCCAAACTGCTCACTCCGTCCTTCTGCAGGAAGTTCAAACCGACCTTTACTACTGGCTTTCCTCTATGGGCAAAGCTATCGGCATACTTGCGGTCATTGATCTGCTGCAAAGCCTCATCTGCACTCTTATCAAACTTCATTTCCATCACATAGATTGTTTCCCTTGTCTCCATCATCACATCAAGCCTGCCCTTAGCGGTGTGAGGCTCTACAATGATGCTATAATTGCTGAGCAGGGCGAAAATGATGTAGAACATCTGCTGGTAATGACCCTCGTAATGGGTATTGTCGCAATAAGGCACGGTCTCCAGAAAGTCCTTCAGCAACTGCAAAGCACCCTCCATGTTGCCCAGACGTATCTGTACAGACATACGGGCAATGGCGGTATTGCCACTGGTGGTGTGGCGCTCCAGATAATGCGGAAGCAGACTGCCGAACAAACCGACTTTGATCTCCTGATTAGGCAAGGCCAACTCATAGAGCTTACTCATCTTGTCGTAGCCCTTAATGGTCATATAGCCACTCTGGTAGAGCAAAGGCATGATGGTGGTCATCGTCTCCGTGGCTGCATCGAAGTCTTTCTTGCCCGCAAAAATAGTTTCTCCTAAGTCTGAAGGCAGGAATGCATACTTACGCATCATATTGATGAGATAGGTAGGTGTGCCCGAACCAAACCAGTAGTCGTCGATTTTTCCATCTGCAAAACAATTCAGCAAACTGTAAGGATTGAACACATCTGGGGATGGCCAACAGAAATGATAGCCGTCATAATGTTTTTTCAATTCCAGGACAGTCTCTTCCCTATTCAGTTCGAGATGCTGGGCCAGTTCGTCTATGTCATCGCTCATCTGGGTCAACAGTTCTTCCTTGGTAATACCGCAGATGGCTGCATATGGCTCATCCATACTTACATTCCTGATATTATTCAACTCGCTGAAGATGCTGAGCTGGGAGAACTTGGTAATGCCGGTAAGGAAGACAAAGCGCAACAAAGGCTCGCAGTCCTTCAGCGGCGAATAGAAATTGCGCATAGTGTTGCGAAGAACATCTAAGTTTTCCTCGTCATGAGCCACATCGAGCAATGGCGCATCATACTCGTCAATGAGCACCACCACCTGCTTGCCAGTCTGCAGATTGACAGTCTTTATCAGATTAAGCAATCTCACGTTGGGATCAGGCGCATCACACTCGATTCCGAAACGCTCCTCATTATCTTGTAATATATAAAGGAGGTAACGCTCCAACTGCTCTTTCTCCATGTGCTTGCCACCTGCCAAACTGAAGTGAAGCACCGGATATTCTTTCCACTCCTTTTCCATTTTAGAAATGGCAAGTCCCTCGAAAAGTTCTTTCTTGCCCTCAAAATAACTGCGGAGCGTGGAAACCAGCAATGACTTGCCGAAACGGCGTGGTCGGCTCAAGAAGAAATACTTTCCGCTCGTATGGGTCATACGATATACGTATTCCGTCTTATCTACATAGAGGTTATCCTCCATGCGGATACGTGAGAATGTCTGTATTCCCAAAGGATATAATTTTCTTGCCATATTGCTTCACTTATTGATTCTTTTGCAAAAATAAGACTTTTATTTGATAATACAAAATTTTAGACTCATTATTTCCACTCTTCTGGTGTCATTAAGAGTGGGTGTCATTAAGGGTCATTAAGGTTTTCCAATAAAAAGGGGGTACGGAGAATGTAAATCTTCTTCGTACCCCTTCTTATATAAATAGACGATTATCGTATGTATGAATCCAACTGCTGATGGAAGTCGGAATCACTCGGGCGGAATGCATCACTGTCGGCTATCGTGCCATCGGCTTGGAGCAGAATGAAACGGGGGATGCCGCTGATGCCGAAAGACTTAGAAAGCGCTGCATGCTGAGCCTTATCCACTATATACTGCTCCCACTGGGGCTGATCCTTGTCCAACTTGCGAAGCCAGGCGTCACGGTTGCTGTCCATGGAAATGCTCACAAAACGCACCTTCTCATGCCCCTTGTATTCTGCCACTCGCTTCTCCAGATAAGGAATCTCACGGCAGCAGGGACCGCACCAGGTGGCCCAACAGTCGATATAAACCAGCTTGCCCAAGAACTCCTTGCTGCTGTGCACTTTGCCCTCACGGTCGGTAAAGGAGAATTCAGGAGCCATCATTCCACGCTTGGTCTTCCTAATGGCTTCCACCTTGTCGGCATACTTGCGAATGAGCAGTGAGTCGCTACCAGCCTTCTCGCAAAAAGGCTTCCAAAAGCGGTCGATATCGGCAAAATTCTTACCATAAACCAACACTTCATGTGCGCAGTCATCAAGCAGCGCATGGCGCACCTTGGCATTGCTCACCCGGACTGAAATCACCTGCATCTCTGCAAGTCCATATTCCGTCATGTCGCCGCCATAGAGAGAGTCGAGCGAAGCATCCATACTGGCTTTTATGGCTCGCTGCGGCAGATAATTGTACAGACCAAGCCAACTGTTGACATCTATATTGGCCATCATCTCCTTGTAACGGACATCATTCTTGGGGAGAAGGCGGGTAAGGAAATTGACACGGGCATCATCATTCAAATGACCTAAATACTGCCTGACACGGGTGTCTTTTATCTTCTTCAACTGCCCCGAAAGGTGTTTGTATTTCGCCTCCAGCACCTTGACACGGTCCTTGCCTGTCAGAGGGTCTGGTTCATCGTCAAACGGGAAGAACACGGCATAATCATAACTGGCATTATATGTCTTAATCCAGTCGGCAGCCGCAGCATTCCGCTCCGAGAATGCCTTCAGACTGTCTTTTACTTCATCCTTAAATGTTTGTGCCCCAACCTGAACGGCTGAGAGCACAAACATGAATCCCAAAAACATCTTTTTTTTGTTCAGATAATGATTATTAACTTTCATAATCTACCTATTTAAATATTGAGAGAGAAAAATATGTGTTCTAATAATTCTGCTGGAATGTCGGGTTGTTCTGCATGACCCTGACAGGGAACGGCTGCACCCACAACTTGCTATCGGGAGCGATGGAATACTGTCCCAGGTCGCGCAGGTCGCGGATGATGGTCTTCTTGTATGCATCCTCCGTATTCCAGCGTTTGCGGTCAAAGAAATTGACATAACTGCCGATGCACTCAATGAACTTGGCTTTCTGCAGCAGCGCCATAGCCTCCTGCTCGCCCGTAGCCTCAAACGGAGTATAATAATCTGGATCGATGCGGAAAGTTCTCACCTGGTTCACCAGGTCGAGTCCGTCCTGCACATGACCCGTGCGGATTTTGCATTCTGCAGCCAAATACATCATCTGTTCTACGGTAATGCCCCAAGGATTGCAATAAGCATCGCCATAAGCCTCCAAACTTCCCTCGATGCCGGTATCCATCTCGCCATAATCCGGGTCCCAATAAGGTGCACCCGAACTCTGGGCATAGTCCTTCACATAGTCGCCCGGTTCGAAGAGAGCTGCTGTTTCCCAGCTCAACTGCTCATAATTAGGATATTCATTCATATCCGAGAGAGGAGAAACATACAGAATGTTGTTGCTGCTGGAAGGTTTCAAATCCCAACGTGACGTGGTCTTGATGACGGAGCGGTCTTCTATCTGGGAATTGAGTTCCAGCACCTTGCTGGCATAGACAAGTGCCTCATCGTACTTCTTCATCTGGAAGAGGATAAGCGCCCTGACTGCATTTCCGCCGCAGCGGGTGATGCGATTCACATTACCCTGAATGGGCAGCAGGGCGATATTATCGTCGCTGCAGTCGCTGAGCATCATGTCGTAGCACTGCTTCAGGGAGAGCTGAGGCTTCTGGTCAACATTAGCATCGGTAGGATAAGCTATTCCGTTTTCCTTTTCCACCGTGGCTGCATCATACTGTGCAGCATAGATGTTGGCTGCCAGAAAGAGATAATAGGCTCGAGAAATCCGGGCTTCGGCTGTCAGGGCAGGCTTCTTCTGATCATTGCCCTTGCTGCTGCCTATCTTGGAGAGCAATACGTTCATATAGTTGACGTATTCATAGATGTCTGTGTAGCGGTTGTCCTTGGTGGTAAGCTTGGCTCTATCTACATCTTCATCATAGGCCAGATAGGCATAGGTGAGTGTCTCCTTATTGCGCAGACGAGTTTTCACCGTAGAAAAATCGCGTCCATAACCTTCATTGATGAGAACACCTAAGTTTTCATTGGGATTGCTGCCGATGGTCTTGCGGTTAAGCAGCAGTTCCAGATCGGCCGTCTTCTCCAGCGTGGTTTCCCCCTCTGGCACCAAATCCAGATCGCCGCAGGAAATACACAGGGTAAGAGCCAGCATACAGGCTGCCGGCTTCAACGCCCTACTAATCTTCTTGATCATATCTTTTCTTTTCATAACTGATTACTTACTTGAAATTAGATGTTTACATTCAGGCTCACCGTATATGACTTCGGTATCTTGTTGCCCAAGGCTCCAGATGAAGCTCCTACCCGCTCTGGATCAATGCCGCGGCTATTGCGCACCCAGGTGCATACGTTGTTCATCTGCAGGCGGATACTTATACCGCCCACGCCGATGAATCGGCAAATCTCGGGAGTAAACTTATAACCCAAGGTGAGACTACGCAACTTCATATAGTCAGCATGATCCACGTTCTGGTCGTTATACTGCAGGTCGTAGGAACTCATGTTCATATTGCTCATCATATAACCGTTGCCCAACTTTCCCAAACGTTCACTCTCCGGCAGGCGCCAGTAATCAAGATAACTACGTGGTACAGCCGAGCCATAACTGAAATCGGTACTGGTTTTCCAGCGCTGTGCATCGGCACGGAAATAATGGCCAGCATACCATACAAATGTGGCACCCAGAGAGAATCCCTGCCAGGTGACTACTGGCATAATGGAGCCCGACCACTTAGGATCGAGAGAGCCGCTGAACTTCACATCACTCACCTTGAAGGTGGTGCTATAGAGTTCGTCACAATAGGTGCTACCATCTGCTGCACGCCAATATACCTGCTGAAAACCATCCTCATCGGTCTCTACACGGTCGAAGACAAAGGAATAGAGCGAATTGATAGGATCGCCCTCATGATAACTGCTCAGTGCCGACTTGCCACTGGTAGGCTGATGATAGAGCTTGAGTATCTTATTCTTGTTGCAGGCCAACGTAAAGTCCATAGATACCCCAACCTGGCTGCGCGTTCTCGCCTTGAGAATCTCGGCAGAGAGCTGCAATTCCATACCCTTGTTGAGCGTCTGGGCATTGTTGGTATAGAGAGACGACCAGCCAGTAGTAGGGTCGAGGTCAATCTGAGCCAGAACGTCGGAACTCTTCTTATGATAGACATCAAAGGAACCAGTGAGACGGTGGGAGAATACGGAGAAATCGAATCCCAAATCCCAAGAGGCAGTCTTCTCCCAGCGCAACTGGTCGTTAGGCGGGGTATTGAGCGTGGCCTTCTTTTCGCCATGCACATCATTGGTGGAGATGCTGGCGGTGAGATAAGAGGAATAGTTGGAATTGATATTTCCCGTAACACCATAGCTCAAACGGAGTTTCAACATATCAAGCCATGTGAGCGACTTCATGAACGCCTCGTTCTGCGCATTCCAGCTGGCTCCTACCGACCAGAGCGGACGGCTGCGGAACTTAGGGTCGGCTCCGAAGAGGTCGGCTTTGTCCACACGATAGCTTCCGCTTACGGAATATCTGCCGTCATAGGTATAGTTGGCAGTGGCATAATATGACTTGTAGCGGTGCTTGGAATGCGTGCTGCCTGCCACATCGCTGGAGATGAAGAAATAGGCAGGAGAATAGAGCGAGCCGAGATCGGAAGTTTTCAGGGCTACCAGGTCGGCAAAGTTCATCAGTCCGGTATTATTGGTAAGCGTCTGCTCATCATAACCATAGAGTCGGTTGCGAACGCTTCTGCCGTATGTCTGGCGATATTCATAACCTAAGATGGCGCTTATGGCGTGTTTCTCGTCAAACAACCTATCGTAGGTGGCCTGCGAACGGAAAGTGAGATAATTGCCCTCATTGGATCTCACATCCATCGTTCCTCCCTCTGGCATATAATGCTTTCCGCCACTGGTAAAGAGGTTGTAGAGATGGCGTGATGAATAGCTTTCACCATCAATGAGCGATTCGCTTCTGCCGCTCACATCCTCATACTGGAACATACCACTCAACTTGAGGCCCTCCAGAGGTTTCAGATTGAGATGCACATAAGAGCGGGTGTAGGTTTCGCGACTCTTGCCGAAATTGATATTGGCCTCATCTATCACATTGTAACCCTCATCCTTCAGACCCAATGAAGAATCCTGAAGCGCAGGCTCACCCAGATAGACGGCTGCCTGAAGCGTGGCTGGTGTGCCATCAGCATTGTACATACTCTGATAGTCGTAGAAGGAGGTTACGTTGCTATAGTCGTAACTGCCTGCTGCATGGCTTTTGGAACGTGTGTTGTTCAGCGTGACACCGAAGTTCATATCCACCCACTTAGCTGGCTCCAGCTTGCCCACATACTGCAGGGAAAGGGTGTTGTTGTACTGATTCTTCATGCTGGTATTATCACCGTGCCAATCTACCACGATGCTGGAGTTGAGATACTTGCCCTTGGTGCGGATAGCGAGGTTGTACTGCTGCTGCAAACGATTGTGGAGCATCAGGTCTTCCCATTCGTCTCGATAACTATTACGGCTCCAGTCGGCAATGGTCTTGTTGTAGTCCACATCGCTCATCTCGCCCTGCTGGTGCTGGATCATCAGTCTCAGGGCTGGCGACATCAGCTGGCCACGCTTGCGGTAGCTTTTCATCAGCTGGCTGTAGGCATCATCGTGATTGCACACCCAGTCGAAATTGTATTTCTGGAGTTCCAACTGTTCGGCAGCATTACACCATTCATTGGCATTATAGTCGGTGCGGTTGGTAGAGGTAATGTCGGCATTGAAGTCAATGGAGAGTTTTTCCGTCTGCGCCTTCTTGGTGGTGATGACGACAACTCCATTGGAAGCCCTGGCTCCATAGACTGCCGCTGCTGCCGCATCCTTGAGTATCGTGATTTGATCGACCTCATATTTGTTGACATCTGCCAGTGTACCGTTGATAGGCAATCCATCTACCACGATAAGCGGACTGCTGCTTGCCTTGAGCGAACTAATGCCTCGGATGGTCATTGTGCCGTCATAATTGACAAGGCCTGCCACCTTGCCCTCCAGACTCTGCTGCAGACCCGACATGTATCTATCATTGATTTCCTTGGAAGAAACCACTTGGAACGAACCAGTGGCGCTCTCCTTCTTCAAGGTCTGATAACCCGTCACCACTACATCGCTGAGCTGCTTGGAATCGTCTTCCATGATAATGGTAACGTGCTTATAGGAAGCCTTGCGCCGGAAAGTTTTCATACCGATATAGGCGTATTCCAGCATGGCATCTTGGGGAATGTCATTCATCTGATATTCACCATTCTCATCGGTTACTGTGCCCATACGGCTACCAGCCACCTTGACAGAAACTCCAATGAGCGGATTTCCATAACTGTCGAGTATCTGTCCGCTCACCTTACGCTGCTCGGCATCGGTCTGTTGGGACTTGCGCACAATATTGATACGTGAACCTTCCACCTTCACCGTATAGGGAGTGGAAGCCAGCAGCTGCTCTATCGCCTGAGGGGCAGGCAAATCTTTGATTTCGGCTGAAACCTGATAGTCTTTCAACAAATCATAATTATAACTTACCTTGTAATAACCCGACAATTTCTCTACCTGATACAGGGTGGTAGGCAGAGATGCCTGGGTGCATTTCAAGCTGACTCTGTTGCCTTGTGCCATCAGTTGGAAGGCAAAAAGCGACATAAACAGGCAGGAATAGCCTCTCTTTCTCAGTTTTTTATCCATAACTTTCATGTTAATAAAACCTACAAAATATTTATTCTCTCTTTTGTGTCTGTGAAGACGTGAAATCGTGTCTCTGAAAGACTTGATTCGTCTGTGATAAAGACTTGCATTTGTCTGTAAGACGCAGGAGAAGCAAAAAGGGGACACAAAAAGTTACAGAAAATGCAGAAAAAGCGTTTTTTAGTTCACTTTTTCTGCATTTTTCTTTATTTTTGAATACAAATCGCATTATTATCCAAACTCCTGTCATGTGATGATTCAAGAACCCGAAATCATAGGATTATCAAGAACTCGAATCATGTTATTTAATGGTTAATTCTTTATCGTGCAAAATGACGTTTACACCTTCTATTTCATTCAGTCTTTTCGTGATTTCCGAAACTGGCAGACTGCGCTCTGCCACGAAATGAATCTGGGTATTCAGGCACGTCTTGTTTTCAAATACGACATTGATGCCGTACCATCTTCCTATCTCCTTCATCACATCCAAGAGGGAAGCATGGTGGAAATAGAACAGTCCGTTCTTCCACTGCACCAGCGGATAAGTATCTACCGGAACTACCTTTATCCTGCCTGCCGAGAGGGTTAGCATCTCATCAGGATGCATCAATACAGCGGGAGCCTCATCCCCTTTTTTCTGTACGCTCACCTTGCCGGAAACCAATATCAGCCGGGGCGCCCTGCCTGCATATGCATTCACATCAAAGGCGGTTCCCAAATCAGTAGCTACCAGGGAAGCCGTCTCTACAACGAAAGGACATTCTGCCCGATGCTTTACCTCAAAATAAGCCTCGCCGGTAAGGTGCACGCGCCTTTCCTTGCCTGCAAATCGCTCGGGATAGAGAAGGGTACTTTCGGCATTGAGCCACACCCTGGTGCCATCGCTCAACACGATTTTTCTGGAAGTTCCCCTACCCGTTTCCGCTGCCAGCATTTGCGGCTTGGCTGCTGGCTTGTCTGTACAGCCCGCCTGCTTAGCTTCCTGAGAAGCATGGTCTGCGGAGGAGGAATGGAGTGAGGAATGAACTGCACCTGCACCGGATGATTCCTCGGCCACTACTGGCTGGGATGAAGAAGGCGAGGACTCCTGTTCTCCCCCATATTTGGCAATCAAAAACACCAGCAACACGACAGCTGCCGCAGAAACAACTGCCTTCAGAAGGATGGACTTTGAGATGTGAAAGGCTCTGGAAGCCCCCTGATGTGAAGAGGCACAAGAGTCGGGAACTGGCTTGTCCTCATCGAGTTGGAGCTTGCCACTCAACTCTTTCCAAGCCAGCTCTGCTTCAGGAGCCTCTACCTCCATCCTGTTGAGGGCGCTTCGGATTTCTCCCTCTTCCCGAACAGAAGCCATGTCGTCCTGACATTCTCTGCTGATTTTATGGTGATCTTTATCCATTTATGCTTCTATTATCTATTTATCTATCTTTCGGATTATTATTCTATCAATCAGGTGTTTCTGACAACCAACCTTTAAACACCTTATTTAATAAGAATATGTTCGCCCTCTATCTATAAGACGTAAATCTAAAGGAAAAGGGGACAAAATCTAATTTTCTCCCTTCAGCCTGCCCCGCAAATCCCTCAAAGCTCTCTGCAATTGTTTCTTGATTCCCTCTGCAGAAATGCCCACTATCTCGGCAGCCTCCCTGTAGCTTTTCCGTTTCCGGTAGCAAAGGTCGAAGATGAGCCTGGTTTTCTCTGGCATCTGGGCCATCGCCTCCTCTATCTTCCTGATGCGCCCTTCCCGTTCCTGCCAGGAATCATCTACCGAAACGAGATTGGACAACTCCTCTATGGGAATATTCCTGACTTCGGAATTGTGCCGATACCAGTCGAGCGAATGATTACGCACGCTGATGTAGAGATAACCTCTTAACTTTTCAAAGGAAACATCGCGATGGCTTTTCCATAGAGACACAAAAACCTCGCTCACCATATCCTGCGCCACATCTCTGTCGCCCACAATATCATAAGCTAAATAGAACAGTTGGGAATGCATTTCCTTGAATACAAGCTCAAATTGTTCGGAAGTTATGTTCTCTTTCTTAGACATTCTTTTGCAAAAATAAGACTTTTATTTGATAATACAAAATTTTAAGCTCATTATTTACACTCTTCCAGTCATTAAGAGAAGGTATCATGAAGGAAAGGTGTCATGAAGAGTGGTGTCATTAAGTGTCATTAAGGTTTTCCTATCACTTTATCCTTTATTTCACACCAATTTCTTGCTTATTTCAGAAAAAAGCAGTAACTTTGCACGACTTTTCTAAAGCAACATCTTTGCTTTTTACAAACAATTAGGTTTAATTTTACTAACTATGAGCAATAATACTTCCATCACGGAACATAAAAGACATTACTATCGGGAACTCCTTTGCATCGGGGTTCCTATCATCATCGGACAGTTGGGAACTATCATTCTGGGATTTGCAGACACGCTCATGATCGGACATCACAGTACGGAGGAACTGGCGGCAGCAGGTCTCGTCAACAATATCATCACCTTCATCCTCGTTTCCTACATGGGATTCTCCTACGGTCTCACCCCTATCATCGGGAAACTCTACGGCATGGAAAAAACGGACGAAATAGGACAGAAAGTGAAGAATTCCTTCTTCGCCAATATGGTGGTGGGCGTGGTTTTCTCGCTCGCCCTGGTGATTCTCTACTTCAACCTCCATCGCATCGGTCAGCCCGAGGAACTCCTCGCGCTCATACGCCCCTACTTCATCGTCAACCTCGTTTCGGTGCTCTTCGTGGGCGTATTTAATACGCTGAAACAATTTCTCGACGGAATCGGAAATACCAAGGTGGCGATGTGGGTGATGATCATGGGAAACATCGTCAATATCTTCGGCAACTGGGTGCTCATCTATGGTGTGGGCCCTTGTCCGGAAATGGGATTATTAGGTGCCGGAATCTCTACCTTGGCAAGTCGTGTGCTCATGGCTGTGGCGATGGTGGGCATCATCGCCGGCACGAAGGAATACAGGGAATATCGCAACAATATCATAGCAAGCCACATCAACGGGGCTGACTTCCAGGAGATGAACCGGTTAGGATGGCCTGTGGCGCTGCAACTGGCGCTGGAATCGGGCGCCTTTACGCTGAGCTGCGTGATGGTGGGATGGCTCGGAACGATTCCATTAGCTGCCCATCAGGTGATGATAACTATCTCCCAACTGTTCTACCTCGTACTCTCTGGTATGGCTGCGGCGCTGGCCATCCGAGTGAGCCATTTTGTGGGACAAAACGACTTTGCTGCTGTCAGGAGAAACGCCTACGACGGTTGGAGACTCAACCTGCTGTTCTCTCTCTGCATGGGCATTCCGGTGTTGCTTCTCAGACATCAGATAGGCGGCTGGTTCAATGACAATGTGGAGGTGCAGCAGTACGTGGCCCTGCTCATCATCATGATGATGCTCTACCAGTTTGGCGACGGTCTGCAATATACTTTTGCCAATGCGCTGAGAGGTATTGCCTGCGTGAAACCGATGGTGACCTATGCCTTCATCGCCTACTTCATCATCTGTCTGCCGTTGGGCTATACGCTCGGTTTTCCTTGCGGCATCGGTATCTTGGGCATTTGGATAGCCTTCCCGTTCGGTCTCACCATCGCCGGTTTTCTCTACAAACACCGGTTTGAGAAGGAACTGAAGAAAATGGAAAACACTTTTTTAGAAAAAAAATTTGATGTCTGAAGGATATTTTGTACTTTTGCCCTCATAGAACTTTTCTATAAAACATGAAACAACAGATAGTCTATAACCTGGAAGAATTTGCTGCCAAATATCATCTGACAGACATTTATGGTGCCTACGCTGCCCACTTCGCCATCAACGGCGGGGAGAACAACTGCGTAAGCTCGGAAGAACTGGCGGAAATGGTGAAGGAACGTACGCTCTTCACCAAACTGCTGCTACTGAAACAAGGCAAATGCCTGCTGCATTTCAACAGCAATAAGGACGAAGCCCTGGAAGTGAAAACGGGCGAATTTCTCATTGCTTCGCCCAAGGAAATCGCAGCATTGAAGGAGGTTTCGCCCGACTTTGAGGCGGAATGTATCCTGGTGGACGAGCATTTCACCGACCAGCCTACCCGATACCAGCCTTCACCTGAAAAGATGAAAAGCATCGCAGATATTTTCCACTTCGTGAGAGACATTGTAAGGCACCAGCACATCAACAAGATTGAGATGATCAAGAGTATGTTCAACGTGCTCAAACTCATCATCGAGGAACTGCCCTACGAGCAATGTTCCGTTTCTTCTGACTTGGGGCACAAGAAGGAAGTGTATGAAATTTTCCTACACCATCTCTACCGCTTCTTCCGCAAGGAGCGACAGATCAGATTCTATGCCGACAAGCTGAATGTTTCTACCGCCTATCTCTCAAGACTGGTGAGGGAAATCAGCGGTTCTACGGTGAATGAGCACGTTACGTCACTGGTTTACAAGGAAATATGCAACCTGCTCACCCAGTCGGACATGACGATGGGGGAAATAGCCGACTATCTGAACTTCAGCGACCAGAGCGCCCTGACCAATTTCTTCAAGCAACGATCGGGAATGACGCCACTGGCGTATAGGGGGAAGAAATAAGAAAACTTCTGGAAAACAAAATAAAAAATCAAAGCCTGCAAGCGGAATCCGAGAGAGAGATAAATGGATTCGCCTGCAGGCTTCTTTAATTAATGTATATACTTGGATTCAATTAGTTATGGAAGTTTTGTTTTTCAACCCTTCATATCCCACATTTATTTCAATGTGAACTTATGAGAATGAAGCATTTCCTTAGGGTCGAGTGCCTTGTCGAGCTCTTCCTGGCTCATCAGTCCCTGCTCTATCACGATGTCATAGACTGAGCGGCCTGTGGCATGAGCTTCCTTGGCTACCTTGGTGCTGGCCTTATAACCGATAATAGGATTGAGAGCAGTCACGATACCGATACTGTTCTTTACCATCTCATAGCAGCGCTCCTTGTTGACAGTAATGCCCAATACACATTCTTCTGTAAGGGTTTCGATGGCGTTCTTCATCCAGGTAAGGCTCTCGAAGAGACTCTCTGTGATGATAGGTTCCATCACGTTCAACTCCAACTGACCTGCCTCGGCTGCAAAACTGATAGTAGTATCGTTGCCGATTACCTTGAAGCAAACCTGATTGGTCACCTCTGGGATAACTGGATTTACCTTGCCCGGCATGATAGATGAACCAGGAGCCTTAGGAGGAAGGTTGATCTCGTTCAGACCGCAGCGTGGACCTGAAGCCATCAGACGGAGGTCGTTACAGATTTTGGAAAGTTTCACTGCCAAGCGCTTCAATGCTGAAGAATAACTTACGTAGGCACCTGTATCTGGTGTAGCCTCCACCAAGTCGCTGGCAGAAACGAAGTTCTCACCGGTCAACTTACTGAGGTTGGCTGCACAAAGCTTAGCGAAGCCCGGAACGGCGTTCAGACCTGTACCGATGGCAGTACCACCCATATTGATTTCGTGGAGAAGCTTCACGTTGCGCTCCAGATTGAGGATTTCCTCCTCCAGGTTGTTGGCGTATGCGTTGAACTCCTGTCCGATAGTCATCGGAACTGCATCCTGCAACTGTGTACGTCCCATCTTGATGGTGTCGAAATACTCCTCAGCCTTGTAGCGGAAAGCGCTGATAAGTCCAGTAAGAGCGCCTACGAGATGAGCATTCATGCGGATGAGAGCAAGACGGATGGATGTAGGATAAACATCATTGGTACTCTGTCCGCAGTTGCAATGGTCGTTAGGAGAAACATACAGATAGTCACCCTTCTCGCGTCCCAAGATTTCGAGAGCACGGTTGGCAATCACCTCATTAGCATTCATATTGACAGAAGTTCCTGCACCACCCTGTACCATGTCGATAGGGAAATTCTCGTGCCACTTGCCATCTATGATTTCGCGGCAAGCCTCAGCCATAGCTCCGGAAATCTCATCATTGATAACTCCGAGAGAATGATTGGTCTGGGCAGCTGCCAGCTTCACGTATGCAATAGCGATGATGAAATCAGGATAATCACACATCGTCTTGCGAGAGATATGATAATTGTTAATACCGCGCTGAGTTTGTACACCGTAAAGTGCGTCAGCAGGAACTTTGAGTTCACCTAAAAGGTCAGACTCTACTCTGAATTTCTTTTCGTCAGCCATAATGTTATGTCGTTTAAGTTAGTATTTATTCTATTAGTTATTTTTCTTATGCAAAGATAAGATGATTTTTGCTGAAGTTATTTATAAAAAACGAACCATTATTTGTAAAAAGCAAACTTGGTTTGATTTTTTGTGATTTTTCTCCTTTTTCCCTCCTCTTTTAATAATTCAAGTTCAGGAGTTAAAGAAGTTAAAGGAGTTATCGCTCCCTATGGTCGCTGAGGAGTTAAGACAATAGTCTTTTTGGCGTAGTTCTTAAGCTGCAAGACATACGTCTTAACTCCTTAACTTCCTTAACTCCTTTAACTTCCTGATATGCGAAAGTTCAGTTAATAAGCCTTCAGTCTGTAGAGCATTCCGATCTCAATACGGTCTGTATTATAATCGGTGAGCCCGGAAGCCTTACTGTAATCATATTTGCGACCGGTATAGGCGAGGAAGAGGCGGAGATTCTGCTGCTGTTTGCGGGCTGGATAATACTCGATGCTTCCCACGTAGCCGAATGCCTTGCGATAGTTCTTAAACTGCTCCGACTTGGTTATGTCGGCAGTCTCGTACATTCCCTTGAGCATCAGGTTCCAGGCTGGCGCAAACTGCCAGTTCATCTTGGTAACCCATCCCTGATAGCGCACCTTGCCCGCATAGAGATTACTCTCATCTTCTGCCAGCATACTTGCCACTTCTCCGGAAGCTATCTTCATTCTGTCCAGATCATCATAAGACATGTTGTAGTCCAAGTACCACTGCAGCTTGTCGAGGTTCAGCTTCTGACCCATGCGCAGGAAACGGCTGTACTTGTGCTTGGCCTGTGTGCGGAGCGTATAAGACCAGCGGGTCTGCAACTTACCGTCGAGGAATTTGCCGTTCCATCCGGCACTATAGGCGAGCGGATGATTGGCTTTCTCTAACATCTCAACAGGCTGATTCTCGCCATTGGCAACCTTGGCTTCTGCCCCGAATTCATCCTCCAACTTACCATTGTAGGTATTGCTTATTTCGGCAGAGAACTGCTGGTCGGGAGTTGGATTGTAAAGCAGGTTGATGGCACCCTTGGAACTGTCCACATTGTCCTCAATATCAGAGAACTGGTAGATGAAGAGCGGATTCTCATCAAACTCGAATGCGCCGAGAGCCTGACATTTCTTACCGCCCTGCAAAGCCCAGTGGTCGTTGAATTTCCATCCCACCATCATATAGTCGGTAGCCTTGGCAAAATTATCTTCGCCCGAAGGATTGTTGGCCTTGTTGAGTCGGTGTCTGAAGCGATAATAGAGATTATCCGTAAGCCATCCGGTCATTTCTATTCGCAGATAGCGGTTGTAGAAACGGGAAGTCCACTCATCAGACCGTGAATCGTGGTTCATCTGGTAGCTGGCACCATAATTGATAAAGAAGTTGAGCGCCTTGCTCTTCTGTTCGTGTTTCGCCACCATCTCATAGAGCGACTTAATATCGCCCTCCTCACCTCCAAGGCCTTCATTTGTGCCCTGGGCCATTGCATGAAGAGGCATTGCAGCCATCATCATCATCGCATATTTCAACGCATTTTTCTTCATCATGATTTTCTATTATTAGTTTTAACGTATTATTATTCCGAAATATTTATCACAGAACGTTCTTTATCAGAATAACGGAAATTCTGCGATTTTATTTTAATCCAAGCGCCCCAAAAACAGCCCATTCACCTATATTTTCCATGCTATATAAACCAAAAAAGCTACATTCTCCAGCACTTCTGCCGAAGATGTAGCTCATCTTTTTATAATCATCATCTTTACTTATTCATGCGTAGCGAAACGCTGCTCTGCCAGCTTCTCGTACTTAGTACCTGGCTTGCCGTAATTGGCATAAGGCCAGATGCTGATGCCGCCACGAGGAGTGAAAATACCAGTCACCTCAATGTACTTAGGATCCATCAGACGGATGAGATCCTTCATGATGATGTTCACACAGTCCTCATGGAAATCACCATGATTGCGGAAACTGAAAAGATAGAGTTTCAAACTCTTGCTTTCCACCATCTTCACATCCGGAATATAACTGATGCGAATCTCCGCAAAGTCGGGCTGACCGGTAATCGGACAAAGCGACGTAAACTCAGGGCAGTTGAAACGTACCCAGTAATCATTGCCCGGATGCTTGTTGACAAAGGTCTCCAGCACCTCAGGCGCATAATCCATTCTATATTCGGTTTTGGCTCCGAGAGCCTGCAAACCATCTTGTTTTCTATCCACGGTCTTGGTAAATTTTTTATTTGTGAATTACGTAATTAGTTGAGACTGAATATCTTGAAGACATTATAAGAGATGTTGTTGTCATAAACATCCTCACCCTCATGCTTCTTGATGGCCTTTACCACACGGATGGTTACAGGCAACACGATGATTTCATATACTGTCTTGAGAATAACCTGCCAGAGCATGAGCCAAGGCAACTCGGAAGCCGGAACTACGCCTCCCAATGCCAATGGGAAGAAGATGATACTGTCGCAACTCTCTCCTGCCACGGTACTGAGAATAGCACGGGCTGAGAAATGCTTGCCACCATCACGAATCTTCATCACACTCATCACATAGGCATTGGCAAAGGAACCTACGATGAAGGCTACGAAGGAAGCGGCAGCGATGCGTGGAGCCAGACCGAAAATGGCGTGGAAACCAGCATCATTGGTCCAATAAGGTGCTGCAGGAATCACATCACAGATAGCGCCGAGAGCCACGAAGAAGAAATTCATGGCAAAACCTGTCCATATCAGCAGGCGGGCTTTCTGATAACCCCACACTTCACAAACGACATCATTGATAATGTAGCTCACTGGGAATACAATGAGTCCACCGGTCAGAGATACTGGCCCGAAGGCGATTTGCTTTGTTTCGAGCACGTTTGCCGCAATCAGACAAACGCAAAAGAGGATGCTGAAAAGCATAAACAGCACACTCACTTGAGTTGTTTTCTTTTCCATTTTTCTTGTTTTTTACGAGGTTTACCAAGCACTCAGATTTTGCTCATGACAAGGTGGAAATCTGTTCACCATGCAAAAGCGGCTGCAAAATTACGATTTTTTCCTGAATTCTCCAAATTTTAGCATAAAAATGTAGGATTTTTGAAATTCCTAAAATACATAGTCCCACAGATTTCACAGATTTACACAGATTTTTTTGAAACCAAAAACTAAATCTGTGAACATCTGCGCTATCTGTGGGACTTTTTCAAGGCGTAATGAGTGTGACTTATGACACTCCGCCTTATATATTATAATAATGTATAGGAATTACTCAGCAGCAGCTTCCTCCTGACGATCATCTACATTGTCGCCATCTGTTGGAGCCAAAGTTGCCTTGAAATCAGTAATACCGTTCTTCACGAGAATATTGTACCACTGGAGCAACTTCTTGATGTCACTATCGTGTACACGGTCACGGTCGTAGTTAGGCAAAACCTCTGCGAAGTAATCGTGAAGCTCCTGAGCAGAGCACTTCTTATAGTTGAGGCTGCTTACCTGACTGTTCTCCTTCTTGCCTACACTCTCCAAAACCTCCCAGAGTGCGATTTCATCAGCATCTGTGTACATAGCGATGTCGCCAAGACTTGTTACACGGTCTGTAGCAAAAGCTGGAATACGTCTGTGAGTCTCATCGATAGTCTCCACGATGAGGTTTCTGTTTCCACGAGATACCAGTTTATAAAGGCCTGGCTTACCTGCAATTGAAAGAATTGTTTCCATTGTTCTTTTTATTTCTTATTTATTATTTCTTTTTCTTTATTTTCTGTTTTCTTTTATTCAAGTTTCGCAAGTTCAGGAGTTAAAGAAGTTAAAGGAGTTATCGCTCCCTACGGTCGCTGAGGAGTTAAGACAATAGTCTTTTTGGCGTAGTTCTTAAGCTGCAAGACATACGTCTTAACTCCTTAACTCCTTTAACTTCCTGATATGCGAAAGTTCAGTCTTTTACTTTTTCCTTTTGTCTTTCAAAGAAGGAATTCTCCTATCGCTTCTCAGCAGAAGTCCTATTTCACCTGATTCAGGAGTCTGTCAATCTGCAGATTCAAATCTTCCTTTCCATCATTTCTGATTTCAAAATCACTCTGCAAAACGACATCAGCCTGAGGCAACTGGGCATTTATCCACTCCTCTGCTTTCTGGCGGGAAATCTGATCGCGCTGCATAATTCGCTGCAGACGGACTTCCTGTGGAGCCGTCACGCAGACCACATAGTCGAAATGGGTGCGATGAACAAAACCACTGTCAAAGAGAATGGCACTTTCCAGCCAATCCTTTCCGCTCTGTTCGAAATCGCGCGCCACTGCAGGATGAACCACATCATTGACAGCCAATTTGTTGGTCTCATTCGCCAAGAGAAACTGAGCCAAAACTGGTTTCTGAAGCACTCCGTCCGCATAGACCTCATCGCCCACAAGCTGCTTTAGTGCAGCCTGCAACCGCTCATCACTACGCATCAGCCTCTTGGCCGCAGCATCGCAGTCGTAAACCTCGATTCCACGCTTGGCAAGTTCTCTGCAAACAAAGCTCTTGCCGCTTCCGATTCCTCCTGTAATAGCTATTTTCATCAGATTCAACTTTTATGGTTCTCCTATCCCCCACTATTGCTGTTCCAGCAGATAATCCACCTTCTCCACATCAAGCCTTGCCTTGCTCACGGTTCGTGGCACACTGCGCAGCTGGAGCGTACACTTATCAGCCGGATTAGAAGACAGTTCGTCGTAATCGACAACCACCTTGAACTGGTCGGCACTGACGGTTCTGAACAGGCTGGCACCTATCGTAAATCTGACGGTGACACGGGACGGGAATGTGCGGAGCACCATGCCCAGAGGCATATTGATGGCCGTAATCGGAACATCGATTGTCTCTTCGGTCAGGACATCTGGATAAACGGAAAGACGCACCGTATTCGGAACGATCTTGACGCCTACCATCTTCTGCAAGCGCACCGTCTTGTGGATCGTATCCTGCAAGTTGCGATAGTTGAACGGTTCTATCTCCACATAGCGCAACTGGTCGAGCCGCTTCTTGTTGGCATAAACCGTTACCGTACCCGGCAGAAATTCCGTATGAGCCAGATAATAAGTCTTGCTCGTCGTAATCTTTCCCCTGAACCTGACAGGCACCTGCTTGGAAGCACCGTATGTGAAATAGAAATCCAGCTTTTCAGGCTTTACAGACAGAAGTTTGCTGGAGCCATAGAGTTGGTTCTGCACCTGCTTCACCATGTCGGCATTCGGAATCACGCCGTGCCCCTGATCCTCATCTGCATAAGTAGCAAACTTGAACGAGAGCGGCTTAAACCATTTGCCATATTTGTAGGTAACCAATGTAAAACCCTTATCCCTCACCATAACCCGCACAGTATCAGCAGGTTCGTCGGTCACAACGGCATTACGAGGCACATTGACAAGGCGCACAGGCACCTCTAATTCTTCCTCATAAGTCTCATTGAGCGCCATCATCAGCCAGAAAGCACCGCTGAGAAAGAGAAAGAACAAAAAAATCAGAAACTCCTTGTTCAGCGCACTGAACAAAAAGTTTCTAATCACTTGCCATATTTTTCCTATATTATGCATTTGGAGTCTGAGCAGTAGCATCAGCGAACACGTAGCCCTTAGCTACTGTGATTACTACGCCACGAGCAATCTCAACATCTACAGTATTCTGCTCCAAGTTGATACGCTTAACGGTGCCATAAACACCACCGCCAGTAACAACCTTAGAACCTTCCTGCAGAGAGTTCTGGAATTTGCGGATTTCCTTCTGCTTCTTCTGCTGAGGACGAATCATGAAAAACCACATGATAACAAAGATTGCTACCATCATGACGAGAAAGGTCATATTACCACCACCTTGTGCTTGCAATAATAAATTCATAGTTGCTATTATTTTATAATGTTATTAATATTCTATAACTTCAACTTCAGTCTATCGACCTCTGTCTGTTTTCATTACGGAACTTTATCTTCCCTGCGGCCCCTTATCTTCCGCATTCCTTGCGAAACTTTATCTTCTGTGATGTTCCTTGCGAGGAGGCAACTCCTTGGCAATGATACCACGGTCGATGAGGAATCTGCCGATATTGTCGAGCATTCCGTTCACATATCCGCCGCTTCGAGGAGTACTATATACCTTAGCCAAGTCAACATACTCATTGATGGTGACGGAAGCAGGAATATTTGGGAAATTGACCATCTCTGCAATGGCAATCTGCATGATAACCACATCCATGTAAGCCAGACGGGAGAAATCCCAGTTGCGGGAAGCATCACTCATATAGCGCTGATACTGGTCGCAATTGAGGATGGTAGAACGGAACAGCTTGCGGGCAAAGTCACGGTCCTCCAAATCTTTATATTCAGGAAGAAGTTCCTGGTCAGCCTTATTCTCCTGCTCGAAACGCTTGATAGTCTTGAGCACGAATGTGTCAACCACTTCTTTGTCATCATTCCAATAGAGGCTCTTTTCCTCCAGGAGCGCATCCAGCTCTTCATTGTTCATCACGAAGTTCTTGTAGAACTTACGCCAAGCCTCACGGTCAGCCTCATAGTTGTCTTCCTCTGAAGCCATGTACTCCTGAAAAACCTCGCTGGCTGTAATGTTGGTGTAGAGCTTGCGCACGAATTCAATGTCATCATCCCATGAAGAATGTTTCGCATCAATCCAATCACCCAACATCTTGTTTTCTTCCAACTGAACTGCAAAACGATTGAACGCAAATTTCTGCGATGGAGCCTCTGCCCCTTCACGCTGAGCACGAGCCAACTCCACGTCGTAACGCTTGCGAGCCTCTTTAGTGACAGCCACAATGAGTTGCAACATGTAGTTATACAAGTCGTACGCCTTAGAAAGACTAAACAACAATTCCTTCTCAGCATTATCCATGTTGTGATTGCCGTTTTGATAGTACGCATAGGTTAACTGTACAATCTTTCTTCTAATTAAATCCCTATTAATCATTCTCTAATAATTTAAAAGGTTTATATTACTGTCATTATTTGACACGGCAAAAATACATATTTTATATGGAACATGCAAGAAACCAGTGGATATTTTCTACTTTTTTAAGGATAGAAAGCCCGTTTACCCCCTTCCGAGTCCCCAAAGAATTACTTTTTAGCATTTTTTTCTTCATAAATTTGCTTATTTCAAATATTTGTTGTAATTTTGCACCCGCTTTTGCAAAGCTTATCCGTGTGATGGCGAGTTAAGGCACTAATTATTAATACTTAATTTAGAGTAACACAAATGAAAGAGATTAATGTAACAGGTCAGAAGCGTACAGACCTTGGCAAGAAAGCTTCTAAGTCATTGCGTAAGGAAGGTTTTATTCCTTGTAACTTGTATGGTGAGAAGAAGGGTGAGAACGGTGCTCCAGAGGCATTGTCATTCGCAGTTCCTTTCGCTGAGTTGCGTAAGGTTATCTACACTCCTCACGTATATGTTATCAACCTCATCATCGACGGTGAGAGCCACACAGCTATCATGAAGGAGATCCAGTTCCACCCAACTACAGACGCTCCTTTGCACGTTGACTTCTACGAGGTGAACGACCAGAAGCCTATCACTATCGGTATTCCAGTGAAGTTGGTAGGTCTCGCACAGGGTGTTCGTGATGGTGGTCGTATGAACCTTTCTATCCGTAAGATCAACGTAACTGCTCCTTACCAGGTAATTCCTGAGCACCTCGATGTTGACGTTACTGAGTTGAAGATCGGTAAGAGCATCAAGGTTGGTGACCTTTCTTTCGAGGGTCTTGAGTTGGCTACAAGCAAGGCTGTTGTAGTTTGCTCTATCAAGATGACTCGTAATGCACAGCTCGCTGCTCAGCAGGCTGCTGAGGCTGAGTAATCTTGCTTAGACAACCCGTAGATTTAAACTTTTTAGATTTTTCAAATTGGATAAATATTTGATTTGTGGTCTTGGAAATCCGGGCGATGAATACGCAGGAACAAGACACAACACGGGATTTATGGTATTGGACGCTTTTGCTAAAGCGTCCAATATTCATTTTGAGGATAAGCGTTACGGATTCGTGGCTGAAACTTCCATCAAGGGACGTAAGGTGTTCCTTCTGAAACCTACCACCTTCATGAACCTCAGCGGCAACGCCGTAAGATACTGGCTCAATCAGGAGAAGATAGATCAGAAGAGACTGCTCGTCATCAGCGATGAACTGGCTCTGCCGCTCGGCGCTTTCAGACTGAAAGCCAACGGAAGCAACGGCGGACACAATGGACTGGGGCACATCCAGCAGCTTATCGGACAGAACTACGCCCGACTGCGCATGGGCATCGGAAACGAATATCCACGCGGAGGACAGGTGGACTGGGTGCTCGGAAAATACACAGAGGAAGACATGAAGGAACTGCAACCTGCCATCGACCTCGGTGTGGACATCATCAAAAGCTTCGTCCTGCAAGGTATTGACATTACAATGAATCAATATAACAAGTTAGGGAAGAAATGAGAAATGAAAGAAACAGCAAGAATAGACAAATGGCTCTGGGCTGCCAGAATCTACAAGACACGCAGCATTGCGGCTGATGCCTGCAAGAATGGGCGCGTTACCGTGGGCGGCGTAAACAGAAAACCATCCTACATGATCAAGAGAGGAGATGTGGTCAGCGTGAAAAAGGCGCCTATCACCTACTCTTTTGAAGTGCTCGACTGCATTGAGCAACGAGTGGGCGCTAAAATGCTCTTTGCAGTCTATAAGAATGTAACCGACCCTAAGCAATATGAGCTGTTGGAAATGAGCCGTATCAGCGGTTTCGTGGACAGAGCCAGAGGTACTGGTCGTCCTACCAAGAAGGAACGACGTGCGCTGGATGCTTTCGTGGACCCTGCCATGTTCGGATTTGAGGACGAAGACTGGGAGGAAGAGGAATAAAAGTTGCGTTTTTAGCGACGACAACAGAGACGATAGCGACAAGTCCAAGCACGAGGTATTCTCTCTGACTTTCGGTTATAAATTCAAACTGGTAGGATATTCCTCATATTTAAATCTCCCACAACTTTGACTTTCTCCAAGCTGTGGGAGATTTTTCGTATCTATATTCCAAATATATACGCCATAGTATTCCAAATGGGAAGAAAGAGGAAATATTTTACCCTAAAACGTAAAAAACTCATCAAAAAGTTTGCATCCTATTGTTTTTTACTATACCTTTGCCCTCGCTAACAGAGACAAACGGTCTGCAAATAGGCTCCTCTAACAGAAATGATAGGTCAGCAAAACGCTCCCCGTCTGCCTCTATTAGCAAATATAGTAGAATTCTAATATATAAAAGTAAAAAGTAAATAAATAGTATTAACAAAATTTAGATTAGAGATTATGAAAAAGATTATTGCAATGGCAGCTCTCGTGCTGTCTTCAGTAGGTGCTTTCGCACAGTATTCAGCAGGAGATTTCACTCTCCAGCCAAAAGTTGGTTTGAATGTATCCAACTTAACGGATTACTCTGAGGATGGCGACACAGATTGGAAAGCGGGTCTTGCTATCGGTGTAGAAGGAGAATACCACATCAATAACTGGTTGGGCATCAGCGCAGGACTCTTGTACTCTCAGCAAGGTACCAAGGGCAGTGATGGAGTAGGCATTGATGATGTCAAGTTTAACTTCGACTACCTCAATGTTCCAATACTTGCCAACTTCTACGTAGCCAAAGGACTTTCACTTAAAGCAGGTATCCAACCTGGTTTCAACGTTAGCAAAAAGGCAAAATATCAAGGTGTATCCGTTGACTTTGATAAAGTTTTAGACAAACTCGGTGGCGGTGAGTTCCAAACAGTAGATTTTTCTGTTCCTATCGGCATCGCCTATGAATATGCTGGTTTTTGCATTGACGCACGCTATATCCTTGGTGGAACCAATGTTGTTAAAGATGTAGACGGCAAGAACCAAGTGTTCCAATTGACACTCGGTTACAAGTTTAAGCTCTAATCTTAAATTTCAATCTATAAAATCCCCCAATAAGATCAACAAAGATTCTTATTGGGGGATTTCCATAAACGTCCGCTTATTATCAAACACATAGCATGACCTCAAAACTTTTACTTTTCTTCTGCATCTTCCTTGATCTCTTCGATATACGAGCCAGAAGCATCCGTATTCGGCGAAGAACTTACCTCTTCCATCTTCGTCCACTTCCGCTTATTGTTGGCAATCTTGAATGCATTGATACATTCCACAATACCATAGATAAGCATGGTCCAGCCGATGATGAAGAGCGGCGCTGAGGCAATGGCAGAAGGTTTGATGACAGCAAGCAAACCAATCAGGAGAATGATGGAAGGAAAAATCCAATAAACAATTCCCACACGTCCCATCTTGCGAGCCGTAGCAAGATTCATAAACTGCGTCAATGCGCCCATAATCAGAATGACAGAAAGAATGAACATCAGACTATTGATGAACGTATTAGGCATCAAAGCCAAAATCAAACCCAGACAGAGACTGCCTATTCCCACAATAGGAAAACGAGGAGTCAACCCCGTGAGCTGCTTTCCATTAGCATCATAAACTACACCTACTTTACCCGAATTTCTCTTGGCGCTGAAATAGGTAACGATGGAAATGACTCCCGAGAGGAAAAACAACACACCGATGGCGATGGTAATCCAAGTAACCGTCTGCTCACGATACTGGATGAGAAGTACACCTACGATAATGGCGCAGATTGCACGGAAAAATGAACTATGTATTACTTTCATATTTCTTTTTAGATTAATATTCGACAAACTATTTAAAAAACTTCTACAAAAATACAAACTATCTTTGATAAATCCAACTTTTTTTGTAATTTTGTTGGCAAATTAAGGATATTATGACAAATTTGTATTTAGTTAGACATGGTGAGACTGTAGATAATGCAGCCCAGATTATGCAAGGACAAACACCAGGCAAGTTAAACGCCACCGGCATTGCCCAAGCAGAGGAAGTAGCTCGCAAGATGACCAATGACCACATCGATGTATTCATATCCAGCGATCTCTACCGCAGCATCCAGACTTGTGAGATAATCGCCCTACCTCATTTTCAGGACGAGAAATCCATGAAACAAGCCATGATTACAACCCCACTGATACGAGAGCGCGACTGGGGCGATTTCACAGGTAAGTTCATCCCAAGTCTTCCCAAGAATCCGAAAGACTGGCCAGACAACATCGAATCTATCGAAAAGATGAAATCACGCGCACAGAATTTCCTCACCTGGCTCAAGGTGACCTATCCCGATAAAACTATCCTTGCCGTAGGACATGGCATTATCAACAAGGCTATTCAGAGCGTTTATTTCAAGCGCCCTATGAACGAGATAGAAAAGATGGGAAACGCAGAGGTAAGAGTACTGATCTTATAATCTGCTCCTATCCCCCACCTTATTATATATATATATAGAAGAATCCAAACTATAGAATACCCAATATCCTATATAAGAAGATTCTATATTCACACTTAACATTTCACATTTATCATTTCTCATTTAACATTTTAAAAAACCTCTCTTATGGCAAACAAAATCGCTTTGATTACAGGAGCTACCAGCGGAATCGGTGAAGCATGTGCCCGCCGATTTGCCCAAGGCGGATACGACCTGATTCTTACAGGAAGAAACACAGGCAAGTTGGAAATCATCAAGAAAGAACTCGAAAATGCTTACGGCATTATGGTTCTTGCATTGGCTTTTGACGTTCGCAACCGGGAAGCTGCCCAGAAAGCCGTTGATTATATTCCTTCACACATGAAGAATATCGACGTACTCATCAACAATGCTGGTCTGGCTCGTGGACTGGAACCAGAATACGAGGGAGACTTTGAGGATTGGGATCAGATGATAGACACCAATATCAAGGGACTTCTCACCATGACCCGCCTCATCGTACCAGGAATGGTTAGCAGAAATCATGGACACATTATCAATATCGGAAGTGTTGCCGGTGATGCTGCTTACGCAGGAGGCAATGTTTATTGTGCCACCAAGGCTGCCGTCAAGGCAATTACAGACGGACTCCGTATCGACGTGGCTCACACCAAAGTGCGCGTCACCAATGTAAAACCAGGATTGGTGGAAACCAATTTCTCCAACATCCGTTTCCATGGCGACAATGAGCGTGCCGACAGAGTTTACGACGGAATCGTACCGCTCAATGGTGATGATGTGGCAGATGTGGCTTTCTATGCAGCCAGTGCTCCAGAACACGTCCAGATAGCAGAAGTACTCGTGCTGGCCACCCATCAGGCAAACGGCACCGTCATTCATCGCAACTAAGAAATCCTCGCAAACAGAAAACGATTGCGAATAAAAATCCTCGCTACGAACACAACGATTCGTAACGAGGATTTTTTATTGATTAGACAATTTGCCTGAGAACGATTATTTGTCGAGTTTCTCCACCAATCCTGTCACATAACTGCAAAGGATTCCAATACCCTTCTCGTTTTCACCACCCTGCGGAATGATGATGTCTGCATAACGCTTGGTGGGTTCGATAAACTGCTCGTGCATAGGTTTCAGCACCTTCAGATATCTGTCCACTACCATCGAAACCGTACGACCTCTGTCTATTGTATCGCGCTGGATATTGCGGATAAGACGTTCATCAGGGTCTGCATCTACAAAAACCTTCAAATCCATCAAATCACGTAACTTCTTATTGAGCAAAGTCATGATTCCCTCAATGATAATGACCGGCTTCGGTTCTACATGGATCGTTTCCTTCTCACGATTACATTTCAGATAACTGTAAGTAGGCTGTTCGATGGCAATTCCATTGCGCAAATCAGCCAACTGCTTATGAAGTAATTTCCAGTCGAAAGCATCAGGATGATCAAAGTTGATAGCATGTCGCTCCTCATCCGTCATTCCCGTCGTATCATTGTAATAGGAATCCAGAGGAACCACTGCCACATAGTGAGGCGGCAAAGCATCCACGATTTTCTTAACCACAGTCGTTTTGCCCGAACCGGTTCCTCCAGCAATACCGATAATCGTTATTTTATCTTTATCCATAGATTCGTTTATATTAATTTATTGTACGCGTACATTATTATATATATAGAACAAACTCAGAGATCATCATCAGAAATCATAGAATATCATCAAACATTCTCTTGTAGAATTCTGCTTTTTTCTCTACTGCCAAAGGATAAGCCCGGCTGCTGCTCGGCATTCGATAGAGCCTCAACGTGCGATTCTCGAAAGTAAACTCCACGTATCCTCCCATGGCAGGAGTCTCGGTAATGCCATAATGTTCAGAAAACACCTTGGTAGCCAACTGTCCTGCCGTCAGCACAGCTTTACATTCCGGCAAAGCTCGCAGCATTCCATCCAGATCAGACTTTTCCACGATTTTCAAATCCTTGTCAGAAGCCGTATTCTTAGTACGAATCACTTTCTGCGCCGTATCAAAGAGAGCAACTCCCTTTTCTCCAAGAAATTCCTTGAGAGCCTCCAGCCTGTATTGCTTATGCTCTACATCCACGAAATGAAGTTTATCTCCGAAAAAGATAATTCCAAAGATGCGCCACATATCATTCTGGAAATTAGGATAATACCAGGGAATGCACCAGCGCTTGGGTGAAGGCGGGAAAGTGCCGAGCATCAGGAGATGCGCATTTGATGGCAACCAAGGTTCAAAAGGATGATTCTCTATCATTTTCTTTCCTTTATTTTTTTACCTTTTTATTTTTTTACCTTTTTACCTTTAAAAATCACTTCACTTCCTTGACCAAGTACATGACTACTGGCAAGTGGTCGCTGAAACCATTGAGCCATCTGCCACCAGCCTGAGTGCGCAGCGGAGCACCCTTGTACTGACCTTCCTGCTGGATAAGATAATCGCGGCGGAAAACCTGATGAGCAAAATACTTCAATGTAGAGAAATCCTTATTCTTAGCATCCTTGTTGAGCAGGTTTGGCGTAATCACAATCTGATCGAAGAGATTCCAGTTGCCATTATAGAATAAGGTACCCTTACCCTGCTTGGCCAAAATATTATACCATGGATTGTACATATCGTCTGGTCCAACCTGACTGATCTCCGGTTTGGCGCTCAACACCTCATGCATACTCTTATTGGTAGGATCATCATTCATATCGCCCATTACAAACACCTTCATATCCTTGTTGATGCGGAGCAGACTATCCTTGACAGCCTTGGTTTGGCGAGCACCCGACTCACGATAGAACGGACCAGAGAAACGGCTTGGCCAGTGACAAACGATAACAGCCACATCCTCACCTGCCATTTCACCACGAACCGTCAGGAAACCACGAGTATAATAAGCACTGTCCTTAGCCTTCTCCTGAACATAAGGCACTAACTTTACATTCTTCACAGAGAAGAGAGAAGGATTGTAGAGGAAAGCACAATCAATGCCACGACGGTCTGGGCCTTCAATATGACAGTATTTCATATTGCGGGCCTTCAGAGGAGCCTGCTCTATCAGATCGTCCAGCACCTTATGGTTTTCCACCTCTGCCAATCCGATGAAAGCGCACCCCACCTTAGGCAACTTATCCGTACCCATGTCGGCAAGCGCCTTGGCCATGTTGCGCAACTTATTGGTATATTTCATTCCATTCCATCCCTTGGCAGGAAGATATTCGTAATCATTCTTGCCCTCATCATGACAAGTATCGAAGAGATTCTCCTGGTTATAAAAACCTACAGCATAGAGATTGAATCGTTTCTGCCCTTGGGCAAAAGCAGCCAAGCTGACTATCAGAAAGGCCGCAAACATCAATACATTTTTCTTCATAAATTTATTATTTTATTTAGATTATCAAAAATCTTAAGTTAGTAAATGTGCGAAAACTCGCTATCTGAATGC